>Ga0181312_1025_pt1 | contig 19466 bp, 14 predicted proteins | sample NewIslPassag4_SG_FD_118949 | JGI IMG/M metagenome (GOLD analysis project Ga0181312, IMG submission 118949) | reverse complement strand
GGAATCGCTCCACCCGGCCCGTGAGGCCTAGGAGCCTGCTGCAGTAACCGACCTGCCGCGGCGGCGGGCGATTTCCACGACAGGCTGCCGGGAACCCGCGGGGAAGGCGGACTCCGGACTGCCTCTACCGCGGATCGTGCTCACCTTGGCCCACACGCGCCGAGGCGCCCCCGCGCCGCGTCGCCGAAAGAAGGCTCCGCGGCCGCGGGGGTCGGCCGAGCGCGTTCATCGGCAACCGCTCGTGTCGATCAGGCAGTTGGGGGTGCAGATGAGCTCGCCGGACGACATGCCGAAGTCGACGCAGGTCTTGCCGCCGAAGTTGGTCCCGTCGCACTGCTCGTTGCCGACGATGAGACCGTCACCGCAGACGGGAGAACAAACGGGTCCGGTGCAGGCCCAGCCCTCCTCCAGCTCGCAATCGGGCGTGCAGCCGTCTCCCTCCTCGTCGTTGCCGTCGTCGCATTCCTCGCCGGTGTCGGTGACGCCGTCGCCGCAGAACGCCGGCACGCAGGAGCCGGGGCGGCAGGCATCCGGCTGGGTATCGCTGTTGCTTTCGCCGTCGTCGCAGACCTCGCCCGTGTCGATCACCCCGTCACCGCAGTACGCCATGCGGCAATTGGTCCGGCACGCGTCGACCTCGGTATCGCTGTTGTCCTCGCCGTCGTCGCATTCCTCGCGCCCTTCCACAACGCCGTCGCCGCACTCGGTGCGCGTGCAATCCGAGCGGCAATCGGAGAGGTTCGTGCCGTTGAGCTCGCCGTCGTCACACTGCTCGCCAGAGTCCACCACGCCGTCACCGCAACGAGGCGCCTTGCAGTTCGTGCGGCAGGCGTCCGGCTTGGTGTCGCTGTTGTCGTCGCCGTCGTCGCACTCCTCGTCGAAGAGATCGTCCGTCACGCCGTCGCCACAGCGAGGAGGCATGCAGTTGGTCCGACACGCATTCGGCTCGGTATCGCTGTTGTTCTCTCCCTGGTCGCACTCCTCGAAGGGCTCGTCGACGACGTTGTCGCCGCAACGCGCGCTCGTGCAGTCGGTGCGGCAGGCGTGCGGCTCGACGTCGCTGTTGTTCTCCCCCTCGTCGCAGGCCTCGCCGCTGTCCTTGACGCCGTCTCCGCAGTACGCCTTCCTGCAGTCCGTCCGGCATGCGTCCGGCTCGAGATCGTTGTTGTTCGGGCCGTCGTCGCATTCCTCCCCGAAGAGGTCGTCCGTCACCCCGTCGCCGCAGGTGGGCAGGGTGCAAAAGAGGCGGCAGGCATTGGGCTCCTCGTTGCTATTGTCAGTGCCGTTGTCGCACTGCTCGCCAGCGTCCAGCACGCCATCACCGCAGTAAGCCATTCGGCAATTTTCCCGGCAGGCGTTTGGCTCCGTGTTGCTGTTGTCGGGCCCGTTATCGCACTCCTCGCCGGGATCCTGGACGCCGTCGCCGCAACGGGCGGACGTACAGTCGGTTCGGCAACCGCCGGGCGTCGTATCGCTGTTGTTTGCGCCACGGTCACATTCCTCGTTGCTGTCCTTGACGCCGTCTCCGCAGTACGCCTTCCTGCAGTCCGTCCGGCAGGCATCCGGCTTGAAGTCGTGGTTGTCGAAGCCGTCGTCGCACTCCTCGCCGGGGTCGAGGACGCCGTTGCCACAGGCTGGCCCAGATCCGCCAGTGCCACCGGTGCCGCCCGTGCCGCCAGTCCCGCCCGTGCCACCGGCGCCTCCCGACCCGCCGTCGTCACCGCCGCCGCAGGCGAGCCCCACGGCGAGCGAAATCGACAGCAGGAATGCCAGGAGGAAGCTTCGATTTCGAGCTGCGTTTCGCATCACGTCTCTCCCGCTGATACCGCTCGTAGTCTTTCAACAAAGCCCCGTCGAATCAATCGAGGCCCTCGTGAAGCGTCGTCCGACCTGTTTCGGACAGGAGAACGACGTGCAGGTCCAAGGAACGAAGGTGCACGAAAGCGTACACCTCGGCGTTCCGGCGGTGCACCGGAGGTAGTCGGCGCTGCTCTTGTCGCCCACGTCGGTGCAATCGCACTCCTCGCCGGATGCCGAGAGCGCATCGCCGTTCACCTTTCCCCCCGGGGGCGGGGAATTGTCGCAGTTAACCCTGGTGGGATCAACGCGGCGGCCCGGCGGAAGCGTAGCGCCCGGCCACCGATCGGCATCCCTCCGCCGCCTCGCGACGGTCGGTGACGACAGCGGGCTCCTAGCAGAACCAGGGGTTGCAGGTCGTCCAGCTGATGGTGCAGGAGGGCGTGCAGAGGGGCGGCGACGGCACGAGGCAGGGATCGAGGTCCTGGCAGGTGATCCCGCCGAAGTCGGTGCCGTCGCATTCCTCTCCCGGTTCCTTGATGCCGTTGCCGCAGAAGGGGTTGGAGCAGTTCGAGAGGTCGAGCGTGCAGGATTCCGTGCAGCTCAGATGGCCGTGGGTGTAGCCGAAGTCGGCGCAGCTCAGACCGCCCAGGTTGGTGCCGTCGCACTCCTCACCGCCGACGATCTTCCCGTCGCCGCAGATCGGCACGCACGGCTGGAACATTGGGCAGGACCACCCCTCCTCGAGCTCGCAGCGCGAGGTGCAGCCGTCGCCGTCGATGGCATTTCCATCGTCACAGCCTTCCCCGGCGTCGATCACGCCATCTCCGCATCGAGGTAGCTGGCAGCTCTTGCGGCAGGCGTTGGGCTGGATGTCACTGTTGGCGGGACCGTTGTCGCATTCCTCGGACGGGTCGACGACCGCGTCCCCGCAACGTGCCAGGCGACAGTCGCTGCGGCAGGCGCCCGGAACCTCGTCGCTGTTGGCGTCGCCCTCGTCACATTCCTCCTCGGAGTCGACCACCCCATCGCCGCACCACGGCAGCGCGCAGTTGGTCCGACACGCGTCGGGCAGCTCGTCGCTGTTCGCCTCCCCCGCGTCGCAGGCCTCCGTGGGATCGACGATGCCGTCGCCGCAACGCGCGCTCTGGCAGTCGCTGCGACAGGCCCCGGGGACCTCGTCACTGTTTTCCTCGCCCCAGTCGCAGGCTTCGCCTCCGTCGACCACGCCGTCGCCGCACCGCGCCCGCTTGCAATCCGTTCGACATGCGTCGGGTTGCTCGTCGCTGTTCGCCTCCCCCTCGTCGCATTCCTCGCCCGGGTCCACCACACCGTCTCCGCAGTGCGCGAGGCGACAGTCGGTTCGGCACGTGCCCGGGTCCTCGTCGCTGTTGGCCTCCCCCTCGTCGCATTCCTCGCCCGGGTCCACCACACTGTCTCCGCAGTGCGCGAGGCGACAGTCGGTTCGACACGCGCCGGGAGCCTCGTCGCTGTTGTCCTCGCCGTCGTCGCACTCCTCGCCAGCGTCGACGACGCCGTCGCCGCAGCGGGGTCCTTCCCCGCCGCTGCCTCCCGTTCCGCCGTCGCCACCCGTTCCACCGGGGCCGACCGCGCCCCCACCCCCAGCACCGGCCGCCCCATCCGGCCCTTCCTCATCGCCGCCGCAGCCCATCGCGAGGGTGAGAACTAACGACAACAGAATCGCCGAAATCGCAACGCGGATCCGAGTTGCCATACGTCCACCTGCCGTTGCTTTCGCGGTTCGAGCGGGAGAGGAAAAACATCGAATCTCGATATCGGGCCCGGCGTCAAGGAGGCGGGCCGGTGGCGCCCGGTAGTTGGGCCCGCACGCAATTGCGGCTAGATTGGGGTCATGAAGCTGAACCGCCGAGAATTCCTCGCCAGCGCGGGCCTGGTCGCCGCCGCGGCGACCGCGGGGTGTAGCCCGGCCTTCGGGCCGGCTCTCGTCCGGCGCAACGAGCGACGCGTGCTGCGGACGCTGCACGGCATTCCGACCGTGGACGGTGCCGGTGTGCGGTTGACGCGGATCATCGGCCAGCCAGGCCTGAGGAATCTCGACCCCTTTCTCCTTCTCGACCGTTTCCACTCCGACGATCCGGATGCGTACATTCGCGGCTTCCCCGACCATCCGCACCGCGGGTTCGAGACGGTCACGGTGATGCGCGTAGGGCGCATGCGACATGCCGACAGCCGCGGCAACCGCGGGGTGATCGCGGGTGGCGGGGCCCAGTGGATGACGGCCGGGCGAGGGATCGTCCACTCGGAGATGCCGGAGCAGGAGAAGGGACTCCTGTCGGGCTTCCAGCTCTGGGTGAACCTGCCGGCGGCGGAAAAGATGTGCGCGCCCGGTTACCAGGACCTCGAGCCGGAGCGGCTCGCCAGCTGTACCTTCTCGCCCCTTGGCAGCCGGGTGGAGGTGATCGCCGGCGAGGTGGAAGGCCTCGTCGGTCCCGTGAAAGAGCGCCCGACCCGGCCGCTGCTGGCCTACGCCATGCTCGAGGACGAGCGGCCGCTTCGACTGGAACTGCCGGAGGAGCACACGGCCTTCGTCTTCGTCGCCGCGGGCGAAGTGGAGATCGGACCGGATTCCAGCCCTGTTCGGGAAGGGCAGATCGCCCTTCTGAGCCCGGGGAATCGCATGAGCGTGCGGGCAGCCGGCCAGCGCGGCGAGATCCTCGTCGCGGCCGGGCGGCCCCTGCGCGAGCCCATCGTCCAGCGCGGCCCCTTCGTGATGAACACCGAGCAGGAGATCCGCCAGGCCTTCGCCGACTACCGCGCCGGTATCCTCGGCCGCGACTAGAAGAATGTTGCGGTCGGCTACCTGCTGCAGGCTCCTGGGCGAGACGAGCCCTCGGATCCAGCGACAGAAGCCAACGGGGCAGCGGCCGGGCAGCCGCGCGGGGCCCTCGATCAAGAACTCGTGGCCCTCAGGCGGCTGCCCGTCCATCATGCGTCACGGGGTCCAGATACAACCACCCAGGTCGTTGAAGTCGTGATCGAAGACGTGCACGCACTGCACGTACGTGGAACCGCTGCTCTGGTAATAGGGCCCCGTCATCTCGGTGGTGCCGACGAGGACCCTGCCGGCACCTTGCAGGTTCGCGAAAATCTTTTCGCCCCTGAGGGTGCTCGCGTGGATTCGGACGGTGGAGTCGAAATTCTTCTCCGTCACGATCACGTAGGGCTTCTTCGCCTTCGCTGCGAGAGTGCTCGCAACGAAGTACGACTCACCAGTCTTCGCGGTGTTCAGCAAGGCCCCGATGGCAACGCGCTCGGCGACCGCATTGAACGTGGCCCCGTTCGCCTCCACGGAGACCTTGTAATGAGCCTCGAGGCCGGTCGCCTGCTCGTATGCCGTCACGTCGAAACGGACGTCGTGGAGAAGCACCTTGTTCTCGGCGCCGCCCTCGGCATACAGACCCCAGGCCTTCTTGGCCCACTCGTTACGGACCTGGACGTGCTCCATGAGGAAGGGACCCTCCGTCTCGAACTTCAGCAACAAGGAGTACTGCACGTCGCTCCCCTGCTGGATCACGGAGAGCGAGCGGATCGAGGAATCGCCGTAGGCGGCGATGGCGACCTCGCCCTTCGACCAGATCTGCGTGACGCCGATCCCCGAGCCCAGGATGTGCACGTACGGAGGCAGACGCAGCATCCGGTCGGCCAGGTCGTAGTCACCCGGCCGAACGACGATCAGGTAGCGATTGTCGGGCTTCGGCCATCCGCCGATCGGAGCGAGGTTCGACGGATCGACAGCTTCGAGAAGCCGCGTTCCGCTGTCGTAGGGCCCCGCGGGGTCGACGTTCACGTAGACGATGTGCGGAGGCGCCACGTACTCGAAGTTGTCCTGGATGGGACCCGGCCCCACGTAATGAGGCAAACCAACAGCGCCCGCCGACGAAGCGACCGCGAGAGATAGAGCTGCCGCATACGACATCAGCATCCATCGTTTCATGACGTTGCTCCTTGTGAAGCGCTCGCAAGCCCCCCTTGCGAGGCGCCCACTCCTAACCCAACGCCACATCGAGATCCACATTAATGAACATATTTTCTAGCTGCTAACATTAAGAGACACCCATGCGTTCACTGCTCATCATTTCGCGACGGACCGTCACTCAGATGTTCGAACGCTCGGCCGACGAATGCGCCACCTAACCATGTCTCGACTTCTACTGTCTGCCATTGAAACGATCTCGTTCGGCGATCACCGGGTCCCAGGCTCGAGCCACCAGAGGCGAAGGCTGCGCGTGCGTGGAAAACCTCCTGGCGAATGATCGGGCCGGTTTCGACATGCCGCGTCCTCGCGCGTGAGAAGGCCCTGTCGGTCCTCGCAACGGATGTCGGAAGTGGCCAGATCGCCCCGGGCGAGACTGCCCTCGCGCCCTCCGGCGTGCTCGCGTAGGCTCGTGCGACTTCGATCGCCCCCGATTCTGCCTCCTCGGGGAATGGCTCGACCGATCGGCGGTTGGGGAGCGAGGATGAAGGCATGAGCGTGCGCACTCGACTCCTGTTGGCCTTCACGGCCCTCCTTCTCTGCGGTCCGGCGTCCGCCACCGAAAGAGCGGCAGTGGCGCGTGGCGCCTTCGAGGGCGACGAGCACCGAGTGGAGGCCGAGCTCCTCTTCGACGTCGATCAGGCCGCGCCCGGCAAACCTTTTCGCGCTGGCGTGCTCTTGCGGATGGCGGAGGGCTGGCACGTCTACTGGCGGCACGCCGGCGAGGGAGGCCTGGAAACCGAGGTGCGGTTCGACGGGGCCGAGTTCGGACCGGTGCTGTGGCCCTTTCCCCAGACCTTCGACACGGCGGACGGCTTCATCCGTACCTACGGCTACTCGGACGAAGTCCTCCTCTTCGCCGAGGCGAAGGCGCCGAACGAGGGCGACGCGCTGCGCGTCGAAGCCACGGCGGACGTCCTCGTCTGCAAGGTGGAATGCATCCCCGCGCTCCTGAAGGTGGAGCGCATCCTCCCCCTCGGGGAGGAGCGTCCCTCGGCGGCCGCAGATCTCTTCGACGGCTTTTCGGCGCGCGTCCCTCGCGAGGCGAGGGAGCTGCGCCTGGGCCTGCGGGCGCAAGCCGTAGGAGAGCGCATCGAGGGCGAGCTCGAGATCGAGCCGGACGGCTGGCGCGCGGAAGCCTTCGTCCCCGACCAGTCGCCGGGTTTCGAGACGCTTCGGGCCGAGGTGCAGGACGGGATCGTCCGCGTCTCGGGGAAGGCCAGCGTCGAGAGTACCGAGCCGCCGCGCGTCCGCGGCGTGGGGCAGCTGCTCTCGCCCGAGGGCGAGGCACGATACGTGGAGGTGGACGCGCCCCTCTTGGAAGCGCCCGCGGCGGCGGTAACGGCCGAGGCTTCTCTCCTCTGGATTCTGCTGCTGGCCTTCGGCGGCGGCGCCCTGCTCAATCTCATGCCCTGCGTCTTTCCCGTGCTGGCGGTGAAGGTCTACGGCTTCGTCCGCCTGGCCGAGGAAAGCCGCCGCGGGCTTTGGCTACACGCGCTCGCTTACACTGCCGGCGTGGTCGGTTCCTTGCTCGTGCTCGCCCTCGCGGTCATCGCCCTGCGCGCGGCGGGCGCGAGCGTGGGCTGGGGATTTCAGTTCCAGCACCCGATCTTCGTGGCGGTGGTGGGTGCGGTGGTGGTTGCCTTCGCCCTCAACCTCTTCGGCGTGTATGGGGTTGGCGTTACGGCGCAGAGCCTGGTGGAGCGGGTGGACCAGAGCCGCGGCCTTCTGCGCGCCGCGGGCGAGGGCGTGCTCGCCGTGGTGCTGGCGACGCCCTGTTCGGCACCGCTTCTCGGAACCGCGGTGGGCTTTGCCTTTGCCGCCTCGTCCGCGACGATCGCGCTGGTCTTCTTCGTGTTGGGGCTCGGACTGGCCGCGCCCTTCTGCCTCCTGGTGCTCTTTCCCGGACTCGCGGCGCGCCTGCCGAGACCGGGCGCCTGGATGGAGCATTTCAAGCACTTCCTCGGCTTTGCCCTGCTCGGGACCGCCGCCTGGCTCGCCTGGGTGATGGGTGGGCTCGGCGGTGTGGACGCCATGGGCCGCTTCGTGGCCTTTCTGGTCGTGGTGGCCTTCGCCTGCTGGTCCCTCGGGCTAGCCCAGCGCGCGGCGGGCGCCGGACGCTGGCTGGGCCTGGCGACGGCGGCGGCTGCAATCCTGGTCGCCGTGGGCGCGGGCCTGCCGCCTTCGGCGGCCGAAGCCGGAGACGCGCGCGGCTCGAGCGCCGAAGCGCGCGCATGGAGCCCGGAAGCGGTGCACTCGGCCCTGGCCAGTGGGAGGCCGGTCTTCGTGGACTTCACCGCCGACTGGTGCCTGACGTGCAAGTTCAACGAGCGGACGGTGCTCGCCTCGGAGCGCGTACGCTCGGCTTTCCGTGAACGAGAGGTCGAATTTCTCGTGGCCGACTGGACGCGGCGCGACGAGGCGATACGCGCCGAGCTGGCTCGCTACGGCAAGGCGGGCGTCCCGTTGTATCTTCTCTACTCGCCTCGGAAGCCCGAGGAGCCGGAGGTCCTTCCGGAACTCCTCACCGAGCGGATCGTTCTCGACTCCCTGGAAAGGATCTCGAGCGACAAGGAGCCGGATCGATGAGAAAGACGCTTTCGCTGTCCACCTTCGCCCTCGCCCTCGCCTTCTCCGCATGGGCCCAGGCCGCGACCGTCGGTCAGGCCGCGCCGGACTTCGAGCTGAAGGACGAGGAGGGCAAGACCCACAAGCTCTCGCAGTACCGGGGCAAGATCGTGGTGCTCGAGTGGGTGAACTCCGAGTGCCCCTTCGTCAAGCGGCACTACGACGCCCGCACCATGCAGACGACATGGGAGGGCTCGGACAAGGAGAAGGTGGTCTGGCTGTCGATCGACTCGACCCACCACAACACGCCCGAGAAGTCCAGAGAGTGGAAGAAGGCGCGCGGCTTTTCCTATCCCGTGCTGCAGGATCCCGACGGCAAGGTGGGCAAGCTCTACGGCGCCAAGACCACGCCCCACATGTACGTGATCGACCAGGAGGGCATCCTGCGCTACGCAGGCGCCATCGACGACGACCCGCGCGGCAACAAGGAGAAGAAGACCAACTACGTGCAGGCGGCCCTGGCCGAGCTCCTCGCCGGCAAGGACGTTTCGGTCAAGACGAGTCAGCCCTACGGCTGCACGGTGAAGTACAAGGAATGAAAGGTAGGGGATCTGCCCCTCGGTAATACCAAGTGGCGCCGAGGCCGATCCCTCCTCGGCCTGCATTGAACCTCCTCGGAGCATGATGACGCTCCGAGGAGGTTCCTTTTGTCTTACAAGCTCATTCGCAAGGCGGCACTGTTCCTGGACAGGCTCCGGGTGAGTACTTGGTCACGCCAACGCACTCCGCGAAGCAGGAATTCTGATACGTCACCCCGTCGTCACCGCAGACCGGCTGGCAGTGGTTGTCGCAGGGGCACTCGCAGAGGGCCTTCTCGCGGCAAAGGCCCCGTTCCAAGACGCAGTGCAGCACACACTCACTCGGGTACACCACGCCCTGGTACTCCACTGGCTTACAGATGGGTGGACAGTCGCAGTCCCTTTCGAAGACTTGGCAGTTGCAGTCTTCGTCGCCAGCGCACGGGCCTTCCTCAAGCTTCGGTACGCCGAGGAGGGCAATTCACGGCTTTAATCGCATGACAGCCAGTCCCGCGCCGCGACTCAGGCAAAGCCAGGATTGTAGGGTGCCGCGAAGTGGCTTCGAGCTAGTAAGATGCCTGAACGCTCTGATTCACGGTGATCCTCTTCCGACAAGCGTCACTGCTCGCCGGTGAGGTGGGACCGAAGCCCCTCCAGCGCGGTCTTCCACTCGGCGCGCCGCGTCTCGACCTCCTCGGCGCCGGCCAGGCCGCGCTGCTGGACCGCGACCGAGCACTTGCCGGGAGCGGTCGACGTGATGCGGATCTCCACCGAGGCCTGCGCCCAGCGAAAGCGGAGGCTGGCGAGCGAGGCATCCCGGCGTCGGACGGTGGCACCGGCGCGGAATCCCTCCTCGAGGGCGTTGGCGAGCTCGGACGGTGCCACGCGAAGCCAGACTCTCCGCTCCTTCGGATCCTCGAGCGCGCGGGCCACTTGCTCCACGTCCACGGGAATCACCCGCGAGGCGGAGACCTGGAATTTTCCGTCGCTGCCCTGGTAGGCGGAGCGCAGCCCGCGGGCGCGTTCGTAGGCGACGGTGATCCCCTGGGCATACCAGCCGCTCACCCCGTGCTCCTCCAGATGGCGGGCGGCAGCCGCATGCCCCTTGCTTTTCGCATCGAAGGCGTCGAGCAGGGCGAACCAGTGGTCGAGAGGCTTTCCCGTCTTCTCGAGCACCGCTTTCTCCGAGACGGCCCCCCGAACCTCTCCCGACTTTCTGGCGGTCATGGACGAAGTCTCGCACGGAAAGCGGGCACGCGAAAGGGCCCGCTCGGTCAATCCGCGCCTTCGTCGATCCGGGCCTCGCCTTCGATGCGGATACCGACCGTCACGTCACGGTAAGTGACCCCTCGTCTCGCACCGGAGGGAGGCAAGCCGCGGCGAAGACTCCTCGCGAAGCCCTGCCGCACCTTCGCCTCGGATTCATCGACCCGAAGCCGGTCGGCCGAAAGGCCCGCGGCGATCTCGACCGCGCGGCTCGCGCGCGGTTCGGCGCGCCGCGGGCCCTCCATCAGGACTTTCCCTCGTGTGCTTCCTCCCCGGCCTCTTCGGGGGCCTCTTCCTGTTCAGGCGCTTCTTCGGCCCGCGCCTCTCGCGGAACGAATTCGACGTCCTTGAGGTGGATGCGTCCCTTGCGATGCAAGAGCCCCACGAAACCGGAATCGGAATCGTCCTCCGTACTCTTGCCCCGGTAGGAATCCACGTTGACGAAACGCGAGGTGCTCTTGCCGTTGAGCGTCACCGCGTAGCAGTTGCCCTCGATCTCGACCTCGAGCTCGTTCCAATCGTCGGTGCGGATCTCGGCGCTCTCCTCGTGAAGCTGCGCGCCGTCCCCCTCGCCAAAGAGAATCCCCTCGAAGGTGCCGGGCACCGCCGCGGGCGGGTGGTTGGCGAGGTGGATCGCAAAGCCCGTATGAGAGGCCACGTAAGCGGGATTGTCGTAGTTGTACTTCGTCTCCGGGTTGTCTCGGTCGGGGACCGGTTGGCTCGGATCCCGGAAGCGCACCGCCACGCTCGCGTCGAAGTCCTCCGTCTTGGGCAAGAACTTCAGCCGCAGCACGCCGTCGTCGAATTTCTCGCCCTCGAAGTAGACCAGGCCGAGGTCGTTTCCCGACTCCACGCAGAGCTCGCCGCCCTCGTAGCGCATCTGCCCCCAGCCGACGGACTTCCAGTTCTCCAGGCTCTCCTCGGTGCCGTCGAAAAGGGAAACGGGGCCCTCTTCCTTTGCGCCGGCCTCGGCCTTCTCCTCGCCTTCCTCTGCCTCGGCGCCTTCTTCACCCTTCGCTTCGGCTTCCTTCCCGCCTTCCTTGGCCCCGCGCTTCTCCTTCCTTTCGGCCATCTTGCCCTCGACCTCCTGTCGCCACTCCTGCAGCGTGTCGCGCAGGCGCGAGAGCTGGCCCAATAGCCCCTTTCCACCGGGCTCGCCGACGCTTTCCTTGAGCAGGACAGTGAGGTCCTGCACGACCTGCACCAGGTCTTCCTTCAGCTTGTCGAAGGTGATGGGCGAGCTCGACTCGCCGGTCGATTCCTCCGGACGATTCATCCTTTCCTCAGCCATCCGATTTCCCCCTGTTTGCGACTCCATCACGCGGGATTCCGCCCCCGCAACGCCCGTGACAGCTCGTCCCGCCTCACCGGTACCCTTGCCGACTTTTCTCGCTCCCTCGCCGACCTCCGAAGCAGCGCCCTTCCCGGCCTCGCCTGCTTCCTTGGTGGCCTCGGGTGCGGCCTGGCTCACACCCTTGCCGGCCTCGCCCACTGCCTTTCCGGCCTCGGGTGCCGCCTGGCCGACACCTTTGCCGACTTCGCCCACGCCCTTTGCGACCTCGGGCGCCGCCTGGCCGACGCCCTTGCCGACCTCGCCCACCCCCTTGCCGAGTTCGGGCGCGGCCTGGCCGACCCCCTTGCCGACTTCGCCCACCCCCTTGCCGATCTCGGGGACGGCCTCGCGGACGCCCTTCCCCACCTCGGGAAGCGTCTCGCCGACTCCCTTCCCCACCTCCGGCAAGGTCTTGGAGACACCGCGCCCGAGCTCGGGTACCGCCTCGCCCACGCCCTTGCCGACCTCGCCGACCGCCTCGCCCACGGGCTCGAGCAGCGCCTCGAGGAGCTGCGGGTTGTTGTCGATGGTGGTGAGCGTGCGCTCGAGAATTCGGTAGACCTCGTCGAGCCGCACCTTCAGCAGGGCCGCCGCCCGGACGCCCTGGATCTCGATCTTGACGCGGCCGACGTCGACGTCGGCGCCCACGTCGAGCCGGACGAGGTTGGCGACCTCCGCGTGGAGGGCGACGCGCGCATGGAGCTCGTCGACCTCGACCGAGATCTCGTCCACCTCGAGATTGGGAACGTGCAAGAGGACGTCGGGCTCGGCGCCGTCCCGGCGCTCCAGCGCACCGTCTCCGCGCCGTTCCGCCACCGCGCTCTCCTCGGTATCCGACTCGCGGGCCAGCGCCTCTTCCCCCCGCGCCTCGACTTCTTCCGCACCCCGCTCCGGCGCCGCGCTTTTCTCGCTTTCGGCGCGCGCCGGTTCTCTTTCCCGAGAAGCTCGCCCGCGTTCCCGCCCCAGGCGGCTTGCCAGCTCCTCCTCCGCCGGGCTCACCGCTCGTTCGACCTCGCGACGCTCCTCCACCGCTCCTCCCATGAGAAAAATCGCGTCACCTCGTGGACGATGGGCGCTGCCGCGCGGGATGTCATCCCGGTACGGGCGACGATGCGGACGGCGAGCACGGTACCGGGCGCAAAAAAAGCTGCCTCCACGACCGAAGCCGCGGAGGCAGCCGAATCAGGCAAGCGTGTGGCGGATCACTCCTCCATCACGATGACGTCGTCGATGTAGATGCCGGGGCGCTCCAGCCCGCTGCTGGCCCGGAAGCCGAACTCGAGCTGGATCGTCTGGCCCTTCCACTGGCTCAGGTCGGCCTTGACCAGCATCCAGCCGGAGCGCGAGTGATCGCCGCCCCAGACGTTCTGGCCATACGCGAACCGGTAGGCCGGCTCCACGGTCTCGACGACCGTGCTCCCGCTGCCCGAGACGACTCGCAGGTTTCCGCCGGAGGAGCCCACGCCCCAGGTGTAGACCCAGAGGCCGCCCACGATGCTCCAGACCGGCTGGATGAATCCGCCGCTCTGCTCGAGGACGAAGGTCCACTCCACGTTCACGAAAGCGTCGTGGTAGGGCGTGCGGATGATCGCGGGCTTGACCTCCTCGAGCTCGAGGACCTCCACGTCGTCGATGTAGAAGCCCGGATGCGCCATGTAGTTGTCCGCGTTGCTCACGTACTGCTCGAAGACGAGCGCAATGGTCTCGCCGACGAAGTCGGAGAGGTCGACCGTGAAGCGGTGCCAGCCGTAACGGCTTCGAGCACCACCCCACGAAGCGGCACTCGAGGCCACGGTCTGCGGGGGATCGGCGTCGCCGAGATCGACCGCGGTCGTATCACCGAGACGGTGCGCGAGGACCCGCATCGCGTGGTAGTTCGCGGCGAGCGTGTCCACCCAGGCCCAGAACTGGAGCACCGGCTGCGTCGCCGTCGCCGGAACATGGAAGTAGGGCGACCGCGCGAGGGACATTTCCCACTTGCCGAATCCCTTCGGCACCGTCCCGTCCAGGACCGTCCCGATGCACGATCCGCTCCGGCACGAATCCGGCCCGACGTTCGAGGGCGTACCACACTCCCAGCCGGAGATCAGGAGCCAGCCGGACGAGCAGGAATCGAAAGTCTCCTTGAAGTAGCGGCCGGAGCCGAGGTCCTGGGCGACGAGAGTGAAGGTCCGCTCGTCGTAATTCGCGGCGAAGCCGATCTGCTCGACCCGGACGGTGAAGGAGACGACGCCCTCCTGCGGCGGAATACCCGTGAGCTCACCGGTGGTCGGATCGATGCCGAGCCACGACGAGTTCGTCCCGTGGATCAGGCTGTAGGTGAGGTTTCCGTTTCCGCCGACCGGCTGCACCCGCGCCACGTAGGGGACGTCGACGAACATCGGAGGAAGCGCCTTCGTCGCGATCCGAACCGGGACCGAATCCTCCTCGGCCACGACCACCGAATCGATGTACACGCCGGGCGCGGAATTGGAGATGTTCGCGTTGAAGCCGAATCGCAGGTAGACGGTCTGGCCCGCGTAGGCCGAAAGGTCGACGCGGAACTCCTTCCAGCCCTGGAGGGCCTGGTTTCCGACCCACGCCGACTCGCCGCCGAGGGTCGCGTTGTACGCCGGGCTCACGTCGGTCAGCACCGAGTACGTCGTTCCATCGGTGCTCACCTTCACGTTGAACCCGTCGTTGTTGTCGGCCGTTTGAACGAACGCCACGAACGAGAGGACCGGGGACGTGGCGCCGGTGAGATCGATCGCCGGGCTGGTGGCAGTGTTCACGTTCGTGCACGGCGTACCGGCGGAGACCGGAACGACCTCGCAAAGGCCGGTCGAGGGGTTGCACTCCCCGGTGCCGCACTGGTCGTCCAGTCCGGAGCAGTCGATGGGCGTGGGCTCGCAAACGCCCGCGACGCAGGTGCCCGGCGCGCAGAGATCGCCGGAATCGCAGGCGCCGCCCTCGTTCGCCGCGACGAGCACACACGCATCCTGCGTCTCGTCGCAGACCACCTCCTCGCACTCGCTCCCGCTCAGACCGCAGTCGTTGGGAAGGGTGCCGACGCAGACGCCGGCCCCATCGCAAGCATCGCCAAGGGTACAGAAGAGGCCGTCGTCGCAGGGCGTGCCCGCCTCGGCCGGAACCTCGACGCAGGCGCCCACCGGCCCCTCGTAGGTGCCATCGTTGCAGACCCAGGTCATGCACGCGTCGGCGACGAGATCCGCGCAGTCCTCGTCGGTGACGCAGGCGGGCTCGGCTCCGGCGCCGCCTTAGCCGCCTTCGCCACCGGCGCCGCCTTCGCCGGTCTCGCCGCCGGCGCCGGCTTCACCGGTCTCGCCGCCGGTGCCGCCGGTGCCGCCCTCGCCCTCGACGCAGTAACCGAGGCGGAACTCGGCATTGGCAGGCGTGCTCACGACACGGTCGTCGACCTTGCACTCGAAGCCCGCCTCGCAGACGGCGAACTCCTCGGTCTTGTCCGTACGCGTGCCCGCATCGCAGATCGGGCGGCACTCGCCGAGCGGGACGCAGAGCTTGTCCGAGGAGCAGTAGGCCTCCGAGGGGCAGTCCGCGTCCGTCTCGCAGGCGTGCTCCACGCAGCGACCGCCGACGCACTGCAGGGCCGGATTCTGGCAGGGCTGGTCCTTGGAGCAGTCGACCCAGAGGCCGGCCCAGACCCACTCGATGCACTCCCACCCCAGGTCACAACGGTCGGCGTCGCCCGGGGTCTGAGGACGCGGACGGCAGGTCGTCCGCGAGGTGCCATGGGCCTGGCAAGTCGCATTGCCCGGACCATTGCCCCGGTTGGACGTGAACGCCTGGCCGTCCGGGATGCAGGTACCCCAGAACTCCGGATCACCGTTGGCCATGTGGTAGTAGGGGTCGCAACGCTCGAACTCCTTGCCGTTCGGCGGGACGCCCTCAAGGTAGTCGTTTTTGCCACACGGCATCGGGAAGCAATAGGGGCGGTAGTAGGATCCCAGGTCCCTGGCGCAGAAGGTGCCCACGGCCTTGCAGTCGGCGTAGGTGCTGCACGGCCGCAACCAGAACTGCGTACCGTCGGCGAAGGGCACGCACTCCAGGCCCGTCGCCTCGTCCTTCGTGCCCGCCGCATACTCGGCGCAAGTGAGGAACTCCCTCGGAGGCAGCGGGACCGGGGTGCAACGACGGTTCCCGTCGTTGCAGTAGTACCCCTCCTCGCACTGGTCGTTGTTGGGATCACACTCACAGACTTCTTCGATCCCGTAGACCTTGCACTCCTCGCCCACGGCGCAGTACTCGCCACCGCAGAGCCTGACACCACCGGTGCCGCCGGTTCCGCCGTCGCCGCCGGTGCCGCCATCGCCGCCGACGCCCCCATCACCACCAACGCCGCCATCGCCGCCGACGCCCCCATCACCACCAACGCCGCCATCGCCGCCGACGCCCCCATCACCACCAACGCCGCCATCGCCGCCGACGCCACCGTCGCCGCCGCTTCCGGCGATGCCGCCGGAGCCACCACCGTTTCCGTCGTCCGGATCGCTGCCGCACGCGGCCAGCGTCAACGCGGCGAGGATGGCCAGCACGGCCTGCCAACCCCTCCACCTACCCATCATTTCCGTACTCCCTTGACGCATGGAACCATCCTCCGATTCGATAATCGGATGCGCCCGATCTAACACGATCGTAGGAGGGGAGGAACCCGTTTGGGGTTCGCTTTCCAGAACGGAGAACGCCGTCGCTCATCTCCGCGCGAGCGCCCGTGGATCTCGACGGCGCGCCAGAAGTACCAGGCCGCCGCGCTGCGGTAGGGTCGGAAGCGCTCTCCCAGCGCGGCAAGCTCGACGGGCGACGGGAGGTCGGTGCCAAATGTGAGGGCGTAGCCCTTACGCACGCCGAGATCGTCGACCGGCCAGACGTCTGGGCGGCCCAGGCGGAAGATGAGGAGCATCTCCACCGTCCAGCGGCCCACGCCCCGAAGCGCGGTGAGCCGCTCGACGATGGCTTCGTCGGTCATCTCCCGAAGTTCGGCGAAGGAAGGGATCTCGCCGCGCAGGCAGCTCTCGGCGAGCGCGCGAAGCGCAGCGATCTTCGGTCGGGAAAGGCCGGCCTCCTGGAGGGTCTCCATGCGCGCGCGCAGCAACCGGCGCGGGTCCAGCCCCAGGTGACCGTTGGGGAAGAGCGCGGCCAGCCGCGCGTGGATGGCCGAGGCGGCGCGGCCGGAGAGCTGCTGGTGGACGATGGAGTGGGCGAGCGCGTCGAAGACGCTCTCGGCGGGCCGCAACCGCGGGCGCAAGGGCCCAGCGGTCTCGATGAGCCGTGCCATCGCCGGGTCGCGGCGCAGGTGCTCGACCGCCGCATCGGGATCGAATTCGAGACGGCCGGCGCAGGTGGCGTCCCGCTCGCGCAAGAGCAGCCGCATCTTGGTGACGACACCGCCGTGGGCGGAAAAGCCGCCGAGGCGCCCGGCCGACGAGAGAACGCGGTGACAGGGAACGATGAGCGGGAAGGGGTTTTGGGCCATCGCCTGCCCCACCGCGCGCGCCGCGCCCGGGGCGCCGATGCGCGCGGCGAGCTCGCCGTAGGTGGTGGTGCAGCCGGCGGGGATGGCGCGAACCGCCTCGTAGACCCGGCGGTGGAAGGCGGGCACGCCGTCGAGGTCGAGTGGGATCTCCTGCAGGCGGTCGGGACGGCCCGAAAGGAGATTTTCGATCTCCTCGATGGCCCGGCGGGCCATCGGCGAGGGCTCGGCCGGCCACGCCCCGGGGAAGCGCGAGGCCAAGACGGTCCGCGTCGCAGTCGGGTCGCGCTCCGGGAGGCGGACCGCGGCGATGCCGCGGTCCGTCCAGGCGATTCCACAGGTACCGATGGGCGTGTCGAAGAGGGCGTACTCGCAGACCATGCGGCGAGCCTAACACGTGTTCAGTGCGCTGGCTCGCCCAAGCCTATTCGTACGACACCCGGACGATGGTGGCCCGCCCCTCCTCCGGCTCCAGGGCGAGGAAGACGGCGCCTTCGTCCGCCGCCATTCCTCGGATGCAGTTGGAGCGGACGATCGTCTTCACCTCTCCGCTCCCCTTCTCGATCCGGTAGGCGGCCTCGCTCGCCCAGACCACGTCGTGGTCTCCGCGGTCCTGGAAGACGAACATGTTTCGTTCGACCGCGTGGGTGACCACCAGCTTCTCCGGCGTCCCTCCTTCGATCGGCAGGCGATAGAGGCCTGCCGGTCGCTCGCCCGCGTCGAGAGGAAGCTCCATGCCGAAGAGGTAGAGGTGGGCCTCGTCCGCGCCGATCACGTTCAACTGGGCCATCTCCAGCTCCAGCGGGAGTTTCTCGGGCGCCCCGCCGGCGACGGGGATCCGGTACAGCTCGCCGGCCGAGATGGAGCCGACGTCCTTGTCAGGGACGTGAGAGGTGTAGAGGTAGTCGTCTCCCTTCACCAGGGTCGACCGCGAGCCGATGTCGGAGTTTCCGAGGATGGTGCGCGAGTTGCGCGTCTCGAGGTCGAAGGAGAAATAGGTGACGCTCGGCGTCATGCCATCCGGCACCAGCGGATCGTTCTTGGCGAAAAGGGTCTTGCCGTCCCGATCGATGAAGGCGTCCGCCCTTCCGTCGAGGTTGGTCGAAAAGGGGAAGGGCAGAGAGATCGTCTCCTCGACCTCGCCGCCCAGCCTCGGATAGACGCGGATCTCGTCGTCCACGCCCACGAGGAGTTTGCCGTCGTAAGGCCAGTAGGCCGGAAAGAACTCGATGCGGCCCTCTTTCTCGGAAGAATAGACCCGCGTCGCCGGGCCTCCCGAACGCGGTGCCGCAAAGATCTCCGAAAAGCCGCCGACGAAAACGTATTCGTCGTCCAGCATCACCCGGTGGATCAGGCCACCCGTTTCGAACTCGGGTGCGACGACAATCGCCTCCGAGGGCATGCAGCGCAACTGCTGGTTCGAGCCCCCGCCGCCGCCCCCACCGTCCTCGCCATTCCCGCCGTCACCGCAGGCGAGCGCCAGGACGAATGCCGACAGCAGCGTCAGCCATCCCGCCTTCCGCATCGTGTCGATCCTCCTCCCCCCGCCGGTCGCCGCTCATTAGCGGGCTTTGCCGCGCTGGCAAAGCTTCCGATGCGGATCCAGCTTGCACGAAGGGAGGTCTTCATGGATTCGACGACGGAAATGCTACAGACGCACCCCGCAAAGCCGACCACGCATTTCGAGGTGGTCAATGCGGCGATCCAGGCGTGCTACGACTGTGCCCAGGCCACCACCCTCTGCGCGGACGCCTGCCTGTCCGAAAAGGCCGAGGACATCGAGAACTTGCGTGAATGCATCCGCCTCGATCTGGATGCCTCGGATTTCTGTATCGCGACCGGGCGCCTGATCGCGCGGCAGGCCCGGCCCGTTCCCGAGCTTTGGCGCGCGGCGCTTCAGGCCTGCATCCAGGCCTGCAAGGCATGTGCGGAGGAGTGCGCCCAGCACGAGGACCGCTTCGACCACTGCCGGGTCTGCCGGGAGGCCTGCGAACGCTGCGTGGAGGCCTGCCAGGCGGCGCTCGACGCGATTCCCGAGGGCGGGGCCGAAACGCGGCATTAGGAGCCAGTTGCCAGCCGCCCGCGACGGCCGGCTACGACGACGGGCTCCGACGAACCTGTCCTGGTGGCCACTCTGCATGGCGAAGGGGAGGCGGCACTCCCCTCCCGGCTCCTTGCTCGCTCCCGACCCGCTACGATCGTCGGAGAAAGCCCCTGACAGGAGCCGGAGATGGGACGTGAAGGAAGGCTGGAGGGGATCCGCACCGCGTGGATCTCGGGCGCGTCGAGCGGGTTGGGCGCTGCCCTCGCGGAGAATCTCGCGCGGCGCGGCGTAGAGGTGATCCTCTCGGCGCGCCGCGCCGAGCTCCTCGAGGAAGTGGCGGCGCGGATCCGCGCATCGGGAGGGAGCGCGCGCAGCCT
>Ga0181312_1019_pt1 | contig 24516 bp, 17 predicted proteins | sample NewIslPassag4_SG_FD_118949 | JGI IMG/M metagenome (GOLD analysis project Ga0181312, IMG submission 118949) | reverse complement strand
GACGTGAGGGACGCCGGCCTTCTTGCCCTTGGGCTTCCGCCCTGCGCCCTTCCGACGCCCGCCGCGCCTCGAGAAGCGGATTTCCAGCTGCCTCTTTTTGCGCCTTCTGGCCTCGTTGCCGGACCTCGCCATCGTTCGTCCTCCTCTGCCTGGCGAGGCTAGCAGCCACCCCCGACAGCCCCGGCGGGCGGGCGGCCGCTCCTAATTCGGCGGACATCGCGAGACGAGGGACCCCCGGAGACGAGGGGACCCCGGGAGACGAGGGGACACCCGGAGACGAGGGGGCGTTCCGAGTCGAGGGAGTTGGGGGAGGCGCGGTCGCTTGGAAGGCGCCAAGGGCGTGGGTTTGAAACGGCGGACATCCGAGGAGGGCGGGCCGGACGGCGGGACCTACCGCCGCTTCGAGACGGCGTCCGTCTCCGGTTTGAAACGGCGGACATCCGGGGGGAGGGGGGCCGGAGCGGAGGCGTGGCCGCCGGTTCGAGTCGGCATCCATCCGCGGTTTGAATCGGCGGACATCCGGGAGGGGGAGGGCTTGGGGTGGCTCGCCCGGGCGGTTGCAAGGGCGCGGACGGATCAGTCGTACTTGTAGAAGCCCTCGCCGGTCTTGCGGCCCAGCTTGCCGGCCTTGACCATGCGCTTGAGGAGCTGGGGTGGCTGGAACTGGGTGCCGCCGAGCTCGCGGTGCAGGTACTCGGCGATGGCCAGGCGCACGTCGAGGCCGACGAGGTCGGTGAGCTCGAGTGGGCCCATGGGGTGGCCGTAGCCGAGCTTCATCGCCTTGTCGATCTCCTCGGGGGTGGCGACGCCGCTCTCCACCATGCGGATGGCCTCCAGGCCGAGGACGATGCCGAGTCGGGACGAGGCGAAGCCGGGGAGGTCCTGGACGACGATGGACTCCTTCCTCATCCGCTCGGCCACGCTGCGCGCGACGGCGACGGTCTCGTCGGAGGTCTGGTAGGCGCGGACGATCTCCACCAGCTTCATCCGGGGCACGGGGTTGAAGAAATGCATGCCGAGCACCCTGGAGGGCTCGGGCAAGGCGTGAGCGATCTCCGTCAACGAGAGGGCGGAGGTATTGGAGGCGATGACGGCGTGGGGGCCGGCGGCGGCCGCCGCCTCGCCGAGAACGGAGATCTTGAGCGCGAGGTCTTCGGGGACGGCCTCGATGATGAGGTCGGCGCCCTCGCTGGCGGCGCGCAGATCGGTCCGGACCTCGAGCGAGGACAGAGCCCGGTCGCGATCTGCAGGATCCACCTTTCCCTTCTCCACGCCCCGGGCCAGGTCGGCGCGAATGCGACCCAGGGCGCCCTCCGCGCGGTCGGACGCCACGTCGTAGAGCAAGGTTCGGAATCCTGCCATGGCCGCGACCTGGGCGATCCCCGCGCCCATCGTGCCAGCACCCAGCACAGCAACCGTTCGAACGTCCCGCATCACCATTCAGCGCTCCTTCTGCGCACGGCGTCGCTCGAGAAAGGCGGTCATGCGCTCGTACTTCTCCGGTGACTCGAAGAGCAGGGCCTGGCCGAGCTTCTCGATGGGCTCGGGGCTGTCGCCGCGCGCGATGGAATTGAAGGCGAGCTTGGCCACGCGCACGGCGAGCGCGGAGTTTTTTGCGATCTCGGCGGCGAGGAGCCGGGCGCGGTTCTCGGTCTCGCCCTCGGGAGCGAGGTGCTCGACGAGGCCCATCTCGTGCGCCTGGACGCCCGAGATGATCCGGCCGGTGAAGACGAGCTCCTTCGCCTTGCCGATGCCCACCAGGCGGGGGAGACGGTGCGTGCCTCCGGCGGCGGGGAAGATCCCCAGCCCCACCTCGGGGAACCCCAGCTTGGCGGTCTCCGCCGCCACGCGCAGGTCGCAGGCCAGGGCCAGCTCGCAGCCGCCGCCGAGCGCGTAGCCCTCGATGGCGGCGATCACCGGATGAGGGAAGTCCTCCACCGCCTGAAAGAGGCGCGCGTTGATCTGCCGGAAGGCGTCGAGGGCGCGTCGCTCCCGCATCTCGGCGATGTCCGCGCCCGCGGCGAAGGCCTTGCCTCCCTCTCCCCGCAGGATGAGGACGCGCACGCGCGGGTCTTCACCGAGCTCCTCGAGAGCGGCGTGGAGTTCCCGCACCATCTCGCGGTTGATGGCGTTTCGCGCTTCGGGGCGGTTGAGCGAGAGGATGGCGATACCGTCCCCGTCCACGGTCCAGCGGATCGTGCGCAGCTCTCTCATCCTCTTCTCCTTTGTATCAGGCAGACGAGGATACCGGGCCGGCGGGCGTGTTCAAAGCCGTCATCGGACCCCGAAACGCGGCTTGCGCCCGCCGGGAGAAGCTGCTTCCCTTCGGGCCATGCGAGCGATCGTCTTTCATCGACACGGTGGACTGGAGGTTCTCGAGGAGGCGGACATTCCCACGCCGGAGCCGGGGCCGGGCGAGGTCCGCGTCCGGGTCCGGGCCGTGGCGCTCAACCACCTCGACCTCTGGGTCCGCAAGGGGCTGCCGGGCCTGCAGCTAAAGATGCCCCACATCCTGGGCTCCGACATCGCCGGCGTGGTCGACAAGGTGGGCGAGAAGGTCGAAGGGCTGCAGCCCGGCCTCGAGGTCATGCTGCAGCCCGGGCTCTCCTGCGGTCGCTGCGAGGCATGCCTCACGGGGCACGACAACAATTGCCCCTCCTACCGCATCCTCGGCGAGCACGTGCGGGGCGGCTATGCCGAGTACGTGGTGGTGCCGGCGGGCAACGTCGTTCCCAAGCCGGCAGGGCTCTCCTTCGAGGAGGCCGCGGCCATCCCGCTGGTCTTCCTCACCGCCTGGGAGATGCTGGTGCGCAAGGCGCGCATCCGCCCGGGTGAACGGGTGCTGGTGCAGGCGGCGGGCTCGGGCGTCAGCTCGGCGGCGATCCAGATCGCCAAGCTGTACGGCGCGGAGGTGATCGCCTCGGCCTCGACCGACGAGAAGCTGGAGAAGGCGCGGGAGCTCGGCGCCGACCACACGGTCAACTACACGCGCCAGGACCTGGTGGCGGAGGTGCGCCGCATCGCCGGGTCGAAGCGAGGCGTGGAGGTGGTGGTTGACCACGTGGGCGAGGCTACCTGGGATTCGAGCCTGCGTTCGCTCGCCAACGGAGGGCGCCTGGTCGTCTGCGGCGCCACCACGGGCTACGACGTGCGCGTCGACCTGCGCCACCTCTTCTACCGCCGGCTTTCGCTGCTCGGCTCCACCATGGGCAGCAAGGGCGATCTGCACCGCATCGCGCGGCTGGTGGAGATGGGCAAGCTGCGCCCCGTGGTCGATCGCGTGCTGCCCCTTTCCGAGGCGCGCGAGGCGCACCGCCTGCTCGCCGAGCGCAAGGCCTTCGGCAAGGTGGTGCTGCAGCCCTGATCGGGGCGGCGCACGCGCACACATCTGAAGAGAAGGAGGTACAGCCCTTGCGTCTCGTCGACCCTCGCCGGGCAGCCGCGCCGATCCTTCTCTTCGCCTCGGTCCTTTTCGCCTGCTCCTCGCCAGGGGCATCCACTCCCACCGTGGCAAAGGTCGAGGTGGAGCCCGCGGAGCTCGAGCTCGTTCGGGGCCAGGAGGGTCAGATCGAGGCGCGCGCGCTCGACGCCCGCGGGCGACCGCTTCCGAAGGTGCGAGTGAAGTGGATTTCCTCGGCCCCCGAGGTCGTGGCCGTCGACGAGGGGGGCAAGGTTCGCGCCCTCGCGGTCGGCGAGGCCCGGGTCGAGGCGAGGGTCGGCGATCGCAGCGGACATGCCGCGGTGCGGGTGCGCGAGCCGCGTCTCGAGCGCCTGGTCATCGAGCCGCACGAGCCGCGCGTGGTCGAGGGCAACTCCATCCGGCTCGAGGCCAGGGCCATCGACGAGCTGGGCGAGGCCCACGCCGATCTTTCCGTCGAGTGGTCCTCCAGCGATCCCTCCGTGGTGGAGGTGCAACCGGACGGCACGGTGACCGGGCTCCAGCGGCGAAAGACGGCGACCGTCACTGCCCGCCACGCCGAGCTCGAGGCGAGCGTCGCCGTGGAGGTGCTGGTCCCGGTCGTCTTCCTCGAGATCGAGCCCTTCCAGCTCGCGCTCCTCGAGGAGGAGACCGCCGTCCTCACCGTCACGCCGCGCGACGAGAGGCTGGAGCCGCTCGACCCGCGGCCGGTCGTCTGGTCCTCGGACGACGAGAGCGTCGCCCAGGTGGACGCCGAGGGCGTGGTTCGGGCCATCGACCCGGGCGAGACCTGGATCCGCGCCCGGGTGGTGGGCGAGAAAGCGTCGAGCAAGATCTGGGTGCGGGTGGATCCGCGCGCGACCTCGCTCGAGCCGCGCGTGGATCCCCCCGAGATCCGCGTGGCCGGCCGGGCGAGCCTCGCCGCCGTGGCGCGCGACGAGAGGGGCGAGATCGTGCCGGGGCTCGCGCTGGAGTGGTCGGTCGAGGACGGCTCGGTGGCGCGCATCCTCGGCGACCGGGAGGTCGAGGGCGTCGCGCCGGGGACCAACCGCGTCGTCGTTCGCAACGAGCGCCACGGCGTCGAGGCGCGCGCCGAGCTCGTCGTCCTGCCGGAGGTCCGCTTCCGGCTGCTCGGCCCTGCGGACGCGGTCTGGCGCGCGGGAGACACGTTTCAGCTCGTCCTGGAGGCGGAGGACGCGAGCGGCGAGCCCGTGGAGCCGAAGAACCCCCGCTGGTTCTCGGCGGACGAGTCGGTGGCGTCCATCGATTCGAGCGGTCGCGTCCGTCTCGCGGGGGTGGGGGAGGCCTTCGTCGGCGTCGAGGTGGAGGGCCATCGCCTCGGGCTCGGCCGCATGGTCGCGGTGCGCTTCGTCGACATGGCGCTGGGCGAGCAGAGCACGTGCGGCGTCGCCGCCAACGGAACCGTGTGGTGCTGGGGCCGGAAGGCGGTGGTCGGGGAGGAGGCGATCCGCTTCGAGGCCTCCACCACGCCGGAAATGGTGGCCGAGGGGATCGTGCGAATCCGGCACGGCAAAGGCTCGTGCGAGACGTGGCCGTCCGTTGCCGACCAGGTCTGCGACGTCACCTACGGCCTGCGCGAGGACGGCACCCTCGTGGCCTTGCACCTCGGGCTACCGCCCCGGCCCATCGACGCGCCGCGCTTCGTGGATTTCGACGCGGCCGCCGGTCGCATCTGCGGCGTGACGCCGGAGGGCCTCATCGCGTGCACGGCGGGGCCGGGCGGCGGCGCGGCCGAGGCGCTGCTCCTCGGTGTGCAGGGCCGTTGCACGCTCTCCGCCGGCGTCCTGCGCTGCGAAGGGGAAGGGCCCTTCGACGTCGACCTTTCCTCCTGGTCGTTCGATCGCGCGCCGGGGATGCCCTTCCCCCTGGCGGTCTCGGCGCGCCACGGCTGCGCCCGCACGGTCGGCGGCGAGGCGGTGTGCTGGGGGGAAAACGACGCTGCCCAGGTGCGGGAACCGCCCGAGCCGCCGGGAACTCGCGTCGATCCCGTCGTCGTCGGCGCGGAGATCCGCTCGCTGGCCGTGGCCGAGGGCGTCAGCCTCCTGCTCTCCTCCGAGGGGTTGACGGTGCGGGGCATGGGCTGGCTGCGGCATCCGCTGGGCTATCCGTCGGCGCCGCTCGACGCGCGCGTTGCCTCCTTCGATCGGCTGGCGGAGGTTCACGCCGTCTTCGCAAGAGCGGCCGGGCACTCGGCCGCCCCCGGCAGCCGGCCCCCGGCTCGCTGACCCGAACAGGCCCCGACCCTACCCTAGACGGTGACGCACCGAGAGGGGGAGGGCGAATGAGGCGCATGGGCGGGCTGGACGGGGCTCTGCTCGAGAATCGGCTCAACTCCCTCGTCGGCATCCAACTCGCCGTCCGGGTCACCGACAACCTGCACACCATGCTCTCGTTCGGATGGGCGGAGGGACGGCTGCTCGTTCGCCTGCACCGCATGTTTCTGCAGGCGCCGCTTTCCGTGTTGGAGGCGCTCGCCCGCTACATCCGCAGCGGCGACCGGGAGGCGTCGCGGCTCCTGGACCGCTACATCGACGCCAACCGATATCTGATCCGCAGTGTGCCGGCGCACGTGCGGCGCAAGCGGTTCCCCCTTCGCACGCGGGGCCGCCATCACGACCTGCAGGCCTATTTCGACGAGCTCTGCCGGCGCTATTTCGGCGGACGAAGGCTCTCGTGCGCGATCACCTGGGCTCGGGTGCCTCGGACTCGCCTGCCGCGGCGGACGATCAAGCTCGGCTCCTACTCCGCGGACGCGCGGCTGATCCGCGTCCACCCTGCGCTCGACCAGGCGCACGTACCGCGCTGGTTCGTCCAGTGGATCGTCTTCCACGAGATGCTCCACCACGTGCACGGCATCGGGCGAGAGCGCGGTCGGAGGCGGATCCACACGCCCGCCTTCGCCCGAGACGAGCGGCGCTTTCCCCTCCTGGAGCAGGCGCGGCGGTGGGAGAAGGAGAACCTGGATTCGCTCCTGTGGTGGGATTCAGGGGCGGACGATGGGGGAGGGTCGCGAGGGCGTTGAGGCGGCGAGCGCCGGATGGCCGTGCACGAGGCGGTGGACGAACTCGCGGGCGAAGCCGACCTCCTGGACGGGCGCGCCTTCCCGGAGCCGCCTCGCCGCCGCCGCGGCCATGCGCGCCGGCGCGAAGCGCCCCTGCAGCTCGAGGAGCCGCGCGGTTTCGAGCAGCCAGTCGGAATACTGCGCCCGCCGCTCCTCGTGGAAATAGCGGCCGGCCTCCCGATCCACCGCCGCGAGGATGGCCTCCCGTCGCTGCGCGGAGCCGGCCTCGCCCGGCAGATACAGCGGGCTCGTCACCGCCTCGTCGATGCGCAGCTGCAGCGCCGCGAGGAATTTCTCGTCGGGGATCCACGGCGCGAATTCCGGCTCGGAAAAGAGCGCGGCCGAGGTGCGGGCCAGCTCGTCGAGCTCCCGCTCGTCTTCCGGCGCCCGGCCCTCGCCCGTCGGTGCGAGCGGCTCGGGGGCCTCGGTCGGCGCCGCGCCGAGCGCCTGCATCGCCCAGGTCAAGAACTCCCCGACGCCGCCTCCGTGGCGCATCATCCGCAGGCGCACGCGATCGAGGACGCGCCGGCCCTCTTCGCGCGGGACTTCCACCAGGCGTAGCCGGCCCTGCTGGAGCTCGGCGAGGAAGGCCCGCAGCCGCTTGCGCGACGACTCCCACGTCTCGAAATCCACNACCCGGCGGTCGTCGAAGATCAGGCGGGCCACCTCCACCCCGCGTCCGGGGAGGTTTCGCACCCACAGCATGGCGCGATGCCCTTCCGAGTCGATGGGCGAGAGAAAGACCGGAAGCGGCGCCTCCTCACGCGACGGCGCGGGCGTCGGGGGAGGTTCGGTGGCGGGTGCAGGCGGCAGCTCCACCTTCTCGCCGCGGGACTGGAGCAGGCGCGCCAGCCGCCGGGCCTCCTTGCGGATCTCCTTGCGCTGCGAGAGCGCGGCCTCCTCGAGGACGTCGGTCCGTCCCGCGTCCACCGCCGCGCGCAGCAGGGCGGGCGCCAGCACGGGCGGCATGGCCAGGATGGCGCTGGCCTCGGCGGTCCGAATCTCGTCGAGGAGGCACCGGGCCTCGTCCACCGCCTCCGCCGAGACGCCGAGGCGCTCGCTCACGGCGCGGGGAGGTTCGTCCCGGTTCTCCAGGACGGCGATGATCTTCTTCGTGTCCAGGCTTTCCTTCGCGCTCATCGACGATTCTCAGAAATCGAAGCCGTCGGCCTGCGCCTTGATGGCGGTGATCGCGGCCAGGTTGACGATCTCGTTCACGCTCGCCCGAAGCTGCACCACGTTCACCGCGTGCCGCATCCCCAGCAGGATGGGGCCGATGATCTCGGCACCCGCCATGCGGGCGAGCAGCTTGTAGGAGATGTTGGCCGCGTCGAGGTTGGGGAAGACGAGCACGTTCGCCGCGCCTCGCAGCGTGCTGAAGGGGAAGAGCTCCTCGCGCAGCTCGGGGACGAGCGCGGCGTCCACCTGCATCTCCCCGTCGACCACGAGGTCGGGCCGGCGCTCCTTGAGGATGCGCGCCGCCTCGGCCATCTTCGCCGGGCTCGTCGTGTTCGAGGATCCGAAGTTCGCGTACGAGAGCATGGCGATGCGCGGCTCGAGGTCGAAGTAGCGCGCCAGCTCCGCGGTCCGCTCGGCGATGTCGGCCAGCTGTTCCGCCGTCGGATCCGGATTGACCGTGCAGTCGGCGAAGAGCTTGACGTCGTTCTTGGTCACCACCACGTAGACACCCGCCGCGCTCTTCCCCTCGATCGTGCGGAGGATCTGGAAGGGGGCGCGGATCGCCTCGGGGTACGACATGGTGTGCCCAAGCACCATGCCGTCGGCCTTTCCGTCGCGGACCATCATCGCGGCGAAGGTGGAGCGCCGCTCCATGAACCGGCGGGCGAGGCGCTCGGTGATGCCCTTCCTCTCCCGCAGCTTCCAGTACTCGCGCGCGTAGCGGTCGAAGTCGGGCGACGTCCGGGGATCGACGATCGCCACCTTTTCCAGCTCGTCAAGGCGGTACTCGGCGATCTTCTCGCGGATCAGGTCCTCGGGGCCGAGGAGGATCGGCTTGCAGATCCCCTCGGAGACGAGGATGTTGCAGGCCTGCAGAACCGGCACCGCGTCGCCCTCGGGGAAGACGATCCGCATCGGACGCGCCTTGGCCTTCTGCACCACCGTTCGCATCACGTGGTACGAGCGCGACTGCGAGCGCTTGAGCCGCTCGCGGTACTCGTCCAGGTCGAGGTGGATGCGGGCGACGCCGTCCTCCATCGCCGCCTTCGCCACCGCCGGCGCCACCCACCACAGGACGCGGTCGTCGAAAGGCGTGGGGATGATGTAGTCCGGCCCGAAGGCGAGCTTCTTGCCGCCGTACGCGCGCATCACGTGCTCGGGCACGTCCTCGCGCGCGAGCTTCGCGAGCGCGTACGCGGCGGCGAGCTTCATGTTCTCGGTGATCGCCCGCGCCCGCACGTCGAGCGCGCCGCGGAAGATGAAGGGGAAGCCCAGGACGTTGTTGACCTGGTTCGGATAGTCGCTGCGCCCCGTCGCCATGATCACGTCCGGGCGCGCGGCGATGGCGTCGGGGTAGCTGATCTCCGGGTCGGGGTTCGCCAGCGCGAAGACGATGGGCCGTTCCGCCATCGAGCGGACCATGTCCTGCGTGACCAGGCCCGCGGTCGACAGCCCGAGGAAGACGTCGGCGCCCACCATCGCCTCCTCGAGCGTGCGCTTGTCGGTGGGCACGGCGAACTGGGCCTTGTACGGGTTCATCCCCTCCCGGCGGCCCTCGTAGATCACGCCCTTGCTGTCCACCATGACGATGTTCTGCCGGCGGACGCCCAGGGCGACGTAGAAGCGCGCGCAGGCGATCGCCGAGGCGCCAGCGCCGGAGACCACCACCTTGAGGTCTTCGAGCTTCTTCCCGGCCAGCTCCGCGGCGTTGATCAGCGCGGCGCCCGAGATGATGGCGGTGCCGTGCTGGTCGTCGTGGAAGACCGGGATGTTCATGCAGGCCTTCAGCCGCTCCTCCAGCTCGAAGCACTCGGGGGCGCGGATGTCCTCGAGGTTGATGCCGCCGAAGGTGGGCTCCAGCGACTGGATGATCCGCACCATCTCGTCGACGTCTCGCGCGTTGATCTCGATGTCGAAGACGTCGATGTCCGCGAACTTCTTGAAGAGGACGCCCTTGCCCTCCATCACCGGCTTGGCCGCGTGCGGGCCGATGTCGCCGAGGCCCAGCACGGCGGTGCCGTTGGAGATGCACGCCACGAGGTTTCCGCGAGCGGTATAGCGGTACGAGAGGTCGGGGTCCTTCGCGATCTCCCGGCAGGGCTCGGCCACGCCGGGCGAGTAGGCCAGCGAGAGGTCGCGCGCCGTGGTGACAGGTTTGGTCGGGGCGATCTCGAGCTTACCGGGGCGTCCGGAGGCGTGGTACTCGAGGGCGTCCTCGCGCCTGATCCGCCCCCCGGTTCCAAGGTTCGTCGCCATGGGGTTGCACTCGTCTGTCCGCCCACGCGGGCGGCGAATGGAGCCCTTCGTTTACGGCGCGGGCTCCGTGTTTTGCAAGCGAAGGATCCCTCCGGCGCTCCCGGCGGCCAACGCGGGCGGTCCATCGCGTCGGCGGGAGAAGGAACCGATCGCCCAGGGCGCGCGACCCAGCGCGCGCGTCGTGCCGTCGGGCGCGACGACGAGGAGCGAATCGCCTCGCGCGACGAGCGCCTTGCCGGGAGCCCACGCCGCGCCGGCATCCATCGGAGCCGTGACGCCGAGGTCGAAGCGCTGCAGGTTCTCGCCGTCGAAGCGGTAGAGGTGCGCGCCGTCCTCCGCGGGCACACCGCCGATCCAGAGCGCGCCATCCGTCGTGCCGTGGAGAGCGCGAACGACGAGCGAGGGGTGAAGCGTGAAGGCCAGCTCCCCGTCGCCGAGGACGTGGACGCCCCCTTCGGTTCCGGCGACGACGAGGCGACCGCTGCCGTCGACCCACAGGGCTGCGATGTCCGAGACGGGGCTCCACTTCGAGCGCCAGCCGTCGTCGTCGCGAACGAGCAGGCCCTCCGAGGTCCCGATCCAGACGGAATCGCCCTCCGCCCACAGCGCGCGGAACTGCACCTCCACCGGCGCCTTCTCCGCGCGCCACCCGGTCTCGTCCCGGCGCAGGAGAAAGCCCTCCTCGGAGATGGCCCAAAGATCTCCCCCGGCGCCGTGGATGGCGCGGATGGGCCCTTCGGCGAGCGGCGCGTCGAAGACCAGGCCCTCCTCCGCCAGCCGGCCGATCGAGCCGTCGGCGGCGCCGACCCACACCTCGTCGTCCTGCGCGGAGAGGGCGGTCATCGTCACCGGAGAGGTGTGGACCGCCTCGATGCGGTCGTCCCGCCAGCGGAGGAGACGCCGCTCCGTGAGGATCCACAGGTCCTTCCCGTCGTGTGCCAGGGCTTGGACGCGCCATCCGAGGTAGCGCGCCGTCCACGTCCGGCCGTCGAAGTGGTGCAGGACGTAGGGTGCGTGCCCGACCCAGATCTCGTTTCCGTTGCTCGCGATGGCGTGGACCGTGGTCGGCGTTCCTTGCGGGACGATCCGCCAGTCCTTGCCGACGCGGTGCTCGAGTACGGCCTCGGCACCCTGTCGACCGAGCAGCCAGAGGTCGTCCGGTCCCGTGCCGAACAGGTGCGGCCTGCCGAAGACGGAGCGCTCGTATCGCCACTGCGCACCGTCCCAGCGCAGAAGCTCCCCGCCCTGCGTGCCGGCCCACGCCTCGTCTCCAAAGGCGACGATCGAGTCGACCGGCCAGACGGTGGCGGAGGGCGTCTGCACGACGGATCGGTCGTCGGCGAGGAAGATGCTGCCGTCGTCGGCGCCCACCCACATCCCCTTTGCCGAGCCATGCAGGGCGAGCAGGTCCTGGCTCCCGCCGATCGGCACCGGGCGGAATCCCTGCTCGCCTCCGCGCAGAAGCGTTCCATCGTCGCCGGCGATCCAGACCTCGCCGTCGTGGATCGCGGCGGCCCGCAGGTCGGCGTCCACGCCGGCGTCCACGACCTCGGCTCCGTCCTCGCCCAGGAGGACGACGAGCCCCCGCTCTCCGACCGCCCAGCGATCGTCCTCGATGGCCAGGATGCGGCGCGGCTCGCCTCCGCTCACCCGGAAGCACGCACCCGTCCACAACGCCATCCCGCCGCCGCGCCCGGCGATCCAGACGCCGTCCGGCGAGGTCCAGAGCCTCCAGGGATCCACGCCCTCCGGGACGGGGAGGGGCTGCCAGAAGCGGCCGTCGAAGTGGAAGAGGACGGTCTTGCGGACGGTGGCGTCGAAGCCCAGGGCGAGCACGTCGTTCGGGCCGTTGCCCGCGATGGAGATGATGGAGGCGCCGCTGCGGACGTCGTAGGCGTGGAAGGTGTCGCCCAGCAGGCGGAGCAGCGTTCCGCCGTCGCCGCCGAACCAGACGTCCTCCAGCGAGGCGCCCCAGATGCTGCGCAGTCCGCGTCGCGCCGGACTGGGGAGGTGTTGCCACTCGCCTTCGCGCCACCGGAAGACCAGGCCGTCGGCGCCGGCGGCGAAGACCACCTCCCCCATGCCCCACAGGGCGCCGAAGGGGCCGTATCCGATCGCCGGGAGGCTCTGCCATCCCGTGCCCTCGTTCCGACGCACCTCCGGGCCCGCGATCCACACGGCGCGCGGCGTCACCCAGAGCGCCGTGGGGGAGAAGGGGAAGGGGCCGCGATCCACCTCCTCCCAGCGCTCGCCCGCGAGGCGAAGGAGGAGTCCACCGTGGAGGGCCCAGACCTCGCCCTCCCGGAATCCGAAGGCTGCGGTGGCCGTCACCGCGGGCAGCCCGTCGAGAGGCGCACGCCATTTCGACCCGTCGCGGACGAGGGGGGAGGAACCCACGCCGCCGATCCAGAGCCGGCCCTTGCTGTCGAAACCGCCGGCTCGCACGTCCAGCGGAGCCGGCTCCGGAAAGATCCAGCAGCCCGCGGCGCTGCACGCCCTGCCCTCGACCTCGGTCAGCGTCCCGCAGGGCGGGGGCGAGCCCGCGGCTCCGCCCTCGCCGCCCGCGCCTCCGGTCCCGCCATCGCCGGGGCCGGGATGGAGGTCGCGATCCGAGCACGAGCAAGCCTCCAGGCCGAGGACCAGAAGGAGGGGAAGGAGTCGGCGCGCGTTCACGCCCCGAGCCTACCAGCTCGGCAAGCTGGGGGCAGCGATCCGGAAGAGGACCCGGCGCCTCAGTAGTGCGGCGGGGTGAGGAGCGCCTGCCGGATATCCGATGGCAGCGCGTGCTGCACCTCTTCCGCCTCGCCCTCGCTGATGGAAGCGAGCGTCTCGAACCCGATCGTCTCGAAGATCTCGGCCGCCCGATCGGGGTCCACACCCAGCCGGTCCACGATCCCCGAGATGATCGACTCGTAGGTGATCGAGCGATCGGGACCGGTCACGTAGGGGCGGAGGCGAGGCTGGAGCAAGGAGGGAAGCTGCGCGATGAAGTCGTCCGCCTCGTCCGGGATGAGCCGCTGCACGATGGGGCCGAGCACGCACTCCACCGCGGTCTCCACTTCCTCGTGGGTCGAGAGCCCGGTCTGCCGCTGCAGGTGGGAGAGGAATTCCTTGTAGGTGGACTCGGCCCGCGAGTTGCTTCGCATCGCCTGGAGGGTGCGCGGCGAAGGCGCGGGCCCGCCCTCGCCGATCTGCGCCTCCACGATCGCGGCGAGGTCGTCCGGGGAGACCTGCTCGTCGAGGATGAGGTCGTCCAGCGTGACCATGCCGACCAGGTTGCCGTCGTCCACCAGGGGGATGCGGCGGACGTTGTGCCGCTTCATCATCGCCAGCGCGTCCTCGGCCTTGGCGCTGGAGGGGACGGTGACGACGTTGGTCGTCATCACCTGGGAGATGGGCGTGTTCGGATCGAGCCCCTGGCCGAGGGCGCGGACCGCCAGATCGCGGTCCGTCACGATGCCCACGAGTTCTCCCTCGTGCATCACCAGGACGGCGCCGATGTTGTTCTTCTCGAGGGCCCGGGCCGCCTCCATCACCGTGCGATTCGGCTGCAGCGCCACCATGCGCGGCTTTCGATACCATCGCAACGACATGTGAAATCCTCCTCGGGCGAATACGTCGCCTCGAATTCAGGATGCACACGCCATCGCGACCCGGCAGCCGCGGTTCTTCAGGCGCGCAGCTCGGCCGACCGGTTGGAGATCGCCCACCCGTGTCGCGCGAGGACCTCGCGCAGATAGCGCCCCGTGTGGCTCGCCTCCACGCGCGCCACCTCCTCCGGCGTGCCCTCGGCCACCACGCGCCCGCCTCCGTCCCCGCCCTCCGGGCCGATGTCGATCACCCAGTCCGCGCACTTGATCACGTCCAGGTTGTGCTCGATCACCACCACCGTGTTGCCCGCGTCGACGAGGCGGTGCAGCACCGCGAGCAGCTTTTCCACGTCGGCGAAGTGCAGGCCCGTCGTGGGCTCGTCGAGGATGTAGAGCGTCTTGCCCGTGCTCACGCGCGACAGCTCGCGCGACAGCTTGATGCGCTGGGCCTCGCCTCCCGAGAGTGTGGGCGAGGGCTGCCCCAGCTTGATGTAGCCCAGGCCCACGTCGTCCAGCGTCTGGAGGATCCGCACGATCTCCTTGTGGACGGAGAAGTGCTCCATTGCCTCCCGGACGCTCATCTCCAGGACCTCGGAGATGTTCTTGCCCTTGTAGCGCACGCGCAGCGTGGCGTCGTTGAAGCGCTTTCCGTTGCATGTCTCGCAGGTGACGTAGACGTCGGGGAGGAAGTGCATCTCCACCAGCTTGACGCCGTCGCCCTGGCAGGCCTCGCACCGCCCTCCCTTGACGTTGAACGAGAAGCGGCCGGGCGAGTAGCCGAAAGCGCGCGCCTCGGGCGTCTGCGCGAAGACCGCACGGATGTGGTCGAAGACCTTGGTGTACGTGGCCGGGTTGGAGCGGGGGGTGCGGCCGATCGGCTGCTGGTCGATGTCGATCACCTTGTCGATGTTCTCCAGCCCGCTGATCCCCCGATGCTTGCCGGGGACCTCGCGGCTGCCGTGGAGAGCGCGGGCGAGCGCGGGGTAGAGGATGCGGTTGACGAGGGTGGACTTGCCCGCGCCCGACACGCCGGTGACCGCGATCAGCTTCCCGAGCGGGAAGCGCACGTCGATCTCCTTGAGGTTGTGCTCGGCGGCGCCGTGGACGACGATCTCCTTGCCGCTTCCCGGTCGCCGCGCCGGCGGGATCTCGATCCGCCGCCGCCCGGAGAGATAGGCCCCGGTCAGCGACTTCGAATCCCGCATCACCTCCGCGGGCGTGCCGGCCGCGACCACCTCCCCGCCGAGGTGCCCGGCGCCAGGGCCCATGTCGATGAGCCAGTCGGCCTCGAGCATCGTCTCCTCGTCGTGCTCGACGACGATCACCGAGTTGCCGAGATCGCGGAGGCGCTTGAGGGTGGCGAGCAGCTTTCCGTTGTCGCGCTGGTGCAGGCCGATCGACGGCTCGTCCAGGATGTAGATCACCCCGGTGAGCTCGGAGCCGATCTGGGAGGCGAGGCGGATGCGCTGGCTCTCGCCGCCGGAGAGGGTGGAGGCGCCGCGGTCGAGCGTGAGGTAGCCGAGCCCCACGTCCTCGAGGAAGCCGAGCCGCGAAAGGATCTCCTTGCGCAGCTCGCGCGCGATCTGCTCCTCCTCGCCCTCGAGCGGCAGCGCCTGCAGCCACGCCCGCGCCTCCTGGATCGTCAGGGCCGCGAACTCGGGCAGCGACAGCCCGTGCACCTTCACCGCGCGGCTCTCCGGCCGGAGCCTCTGCCCCTTGCAGGCCGGGCAGGGCTTGTCCGAGAGATAGCGCATGTAATGGCGCTTCATCGTCTCGCTGGTGGTCTGCTTGAAGCGCCGCATCATCTGCGAGAGCAGGCCCTCCCACTCCATGCGGTAGCGCCCCGAGCCGCGCGCGTCCTTCCAGGTGACGACCACCGGCGTCGAGCTGCCGTAGAGGACGATGTCTCGCTTTTTCTTGGGCAGCTTCGACCACGGCACGTCGAGGTCGATGTCGAAGGCCTTGGCGAGCTGCTCCACGAAGTCCACCGTCCAGCCCTCGCCGCGCGCAAGGGAATTGGCCCACGGGGCGACGGCCCCCTCGCGGATCGAGAGGGAAGGGTCGGGCACGACGAGGTCGGGGTCCATCTCCGGGCGCGAGCCCAGGCCGTTGCACTCCCGGCACATCCCCAGCGGCGAGTTGAAGGAGAAGGACTGGGGCGAGAGGTCGGGGAAGGAGAGCCCGCAGACGTGGCAGGCGTTGTGCTCGCTGTAGAACCGGTCGCTTTCCTTCTTGCCCTCGGCGTCGGTGACGACGAGCAGCCCCTTGCCTTCGCGGAGCGCGGTCTCCACCGAGTCGGTGAGGCGGGCCTCGATGTCCGGCCGGATCACCAGCCGGTCCACCACCAGCTCGAGGTCGTGCTTGAGCTTCTTGTCGAGCTGCACCCGCTCCGAGGCGAGGTCGACGATGCGCCCGTCCACGCGCATGCGGGCGAAGCCGCGGCGGACTGCGTCCTCGAGGACCTCCCGGTGCTCGCCCCGCCGGTCGATGACCAGGGGAGCGAGGATCTGGATCCGGCTCCCCTCCGGCATCGACAGGATGGACTTGACGATCTGCTGGGCGCTCTGCCGCCCGACCCGCCGCCCGCAGTTCGTGCAGTGCTGCACGCCGATGCTGGCGTAGAGTACGCGGAGGTAGTCCAGGATCTCCGTCACCGTGCCCACCGTCGAGCGCGGGTTGCTCGAGGCGGCCTTCTGCTCGATGGAGATGGTGGGGGAGAGCCCGCGGATCGAGTCGTACTTGGGCTTTTCCATCTGCCCGAGGAACTGCCGCGCGTAGGAGGACAGGCTCTCCACGTAGCGGCGCTGCCCCTCGGCGTAGAGCGTGTCGAAGGCGAGCGAGGACTTGCCGCTCCCCGAGACGCCGGTGATCACCACCAGCTTCTTCTTGGGGATGTCGACGTCGACGTTCTTGAGGTTGTGCTCCCGCGCGCCGCGGATCTGGATCGATTCCGGCTCCATGGTGACCATCCGTTCAGCTGGCTGCCCGGTATAGCGCCCTGCGAAGGGCCTGTCCAGGCGTCGGGGAGTGTCTTCGGCCCGCCCAAAGGTTATGAAACAGTCCGGAGACCCGACATGAATCCGAAACTGCGCGCGCTGTTCGAGGAGTACGAGGAGGTCCATCGCCACCCGATGAACCGCCTCACCCACAAGGTCGCGATTCCGCTCATCGTCTTCCACATCGTGGCGATGCTGAGCTGGATCCCGCTGGGCACGGTGGCCGGATTCGAGCTGAACGTGGCCCACCTGGCCTACCTGGCGGTCGTGGCCTGGTACTTCCGCCTGAACCTCAAGCTCGCCCTGGTGATGGCGGTCCTCTACGCCCTCTGCTTCCCGCTGGCCGAGATCGTCTCGTGGCCCGTCGTGGTGGCGATCGCCATCGGCGCCTGGGCGATCCAGCTCGCCGGCCACGCCGTTTGGGAGAAGCGCTCGCCCGCCTTCACGAGGAACCTGCTGCAGGCCCTTGTGGGCCCCCTCTACTTCGTCGCCATCCTGCTCGGGCGACTGGCGCTTCGCCGCCGAGTCGCCGCGGCCCGAACGCGCGGCGTAGGCCTTCGGCCGGCGCCCCCCGGTCTCCCACCACGGCCGCCCGTGGCGTAAGGCCTGTCGCCGCCAAGGGGAACGCGCCGCGGTTCACCCGAACCACTGGCCCCGCGGGCTCGAGACCCTAAAGGTGGCGTTGCCCAGCTGACCGGCGCCCCGGCAGGGGATCTCGCCCGTCTACAGGAGCGCAGCCGCGGGTGCCTCTGGCTCTCCCTCCATGGTGCAGGTCGAGTCCGCTCCCGCCCCACCGATGGCGGTCTGGCGGCTGGTTTCGTTTTCACGAACCGTGTTCGATCGACGGTTTCACACCCGTATAGTTTCTCCTCCACGGTGGGAGGAGACGGAATGCGAAGAGCCTGGTGCCTGATTCTTGCGGTCACCTACTTCGCGAGCTGCAGCGAGGGACGCGAGCCTCCGCGAGACGACCCGGCCTGCGAGGGCGAGACATGCGAGCCTTGCGAACCGGAGACCGATGTCCAGCTCTGCGCGGCGCAGGGAGCCTTCTGTGGAAGTATCGAGGTCGTCGATTCCTGCGGCGAGATGCGGGTGGCCCACTGCGGTGCCTGCCAGGAAGGGTTCGTCTGCGAGAAGCACCGCTGCGAAAAAGATCCGGAAGCGCCGCAGGAGCCCGGGGAGCGGAGCTTCTGGGGGTGTCGCCTCGTCCCACCCGAGGGCCAGTGTCGCGATCTCTTCACTCTGGAGCGTTGTGTCCAGGAGGGGGAGGAAGAGCGATACGTCGTGCAGCGCTGCAAAGCGGGGATGATCTGCACGCAGACCGCGGAGGGGGCGAGCTGCGAGTCACTTAGCGGAGCCTGTGCTCCTTACATGTCTTTTTGCACCTCCGACGGTCATCTACGCTTCTGCCACGACGGCCAATTCGTAGACATCTCGTGCGAGTACGGATGCACGACGGGCTGGACAGAGGCGCGCTGTCGCACCGCCTTCGGGGGGACCGTCCTGCATCGAGGCCAGGTTCACTACGAACATCGCGTATTCAAGAAGGCGGACGACGGCAAGTGGACCTGGGTCGAGAAGCGGCCGGCCGCGGGGCTTTACGTCCTCAGCTTGCAGGGGGCAGACGTCTTCCTCGACCAGGCCGTCGTGGGCGAGGACGGGACCTTCGAGGTCCTCGTCCCCAAGGAGCCAACGGCCGACCATCGCCTGATTTTCATGGCGGTGAGATCGGTGCTGGGAGGCCCCACCGTGGGCGTCGTCGACCCGGATTTGCCTCCGGGAACATATCCGCTCCTCCAGACGGGCGACGAGCCGAGATACTGGTCGTGGGAGAAAAGCTCCCACGGCGACGAACCCATCGTCATCACCGAGAGGCAGGGAAGCGTGGCCGTCCAGATCTTCCAGGGCTTGCGCCAGCACGTGTGGCTCGCAGCGCTGCACCGCGGCCTGGACATCCCCGACCTGCATGCCTGGTTCGGCATGGGCGTGACCTGGGATTGCGGCGCCTGTTTTTACCCGGCGTCGTGGCAGTCGGCCGGTGCCGCGGGCATCGCCTTCCTCTCGTCCGGCGAGATCGAGGCCGCAGGTAATGACTTCGTCATCTTCCACGAGTCGGGGCATTACATCTACGACACCCTGGGGCCGTTCTACTCGGAGGGCGGGATCCACTGCGTCGGAGTGCCGACGTACCCCGGCCAGGCTCTCAACGAGGGGCTCGCCACCTGGAACGCTTCGATATTGCTAAAGGACCCCGTCAACGTTCGGAGTTCCTTCGGGACGTACTTCTACGTCGATCTCGAGCGTATGGCACCCCGGGAGTACTTTGCGCCCCCAGATCCTCGAGAAAGCCCCTACCAAAAGGTGAACGAGACGTGGGTCTCCGCCACCGCCTGGAAGATGGCCAAGGCGGTCCGGTCGGCGCATCCGATCTACGCCGCGCTGTATCGGCCGGAGATGCGGCCTCCCTTCCGGTCCGGGTACACCGCGAGACAATGGTGGAGCGTGGACGAGTACTGCTTGCCGCAGGACGTCATGACCACCGACGTTCCGACCGCCACGCTCGTGGAAATGCTCGATGCCCTCGTCTGCTCGGGCTTTCCGGCCGAGCACGTCCGAGAGCTGGTCTCGCAGCATTTCCCCTACGACCCTGACGAGGCCGTCTGCAAGTGAAGGAGGAGCTGATGTCTCCATTTTTGCTTTTGGTTTTCGCGCTGGCCGCATCCGGCGCCACGTGCGGGCAGGGTTCGACCGCTCCCGATCGACCGCAGGCAGCACTCCAGGAAAGCGCTCGGTGGACGCCTCCTTTCGTGGCGAGCCTGGAAGGCCCGAAGGCGCCTCGGCCGGGCGAGCTCGTGCGGCTTCGGCTCACCGTCGTCCGGCACCTCGTGGATGAGACGCCGATGGCGATCTCGCTTTCTCTCCCGGATGGGGTCGAGCTCGCGGAGGGGCAGCTCGAGGAGAAAGTCGTCGACGCTGCCTCGGCGACGCTCGTCCGGGAGTACGCCCTTCGTCTGGGTCCGGAGATCCCCCGGGAGAGGGTTGTCGTCAAAGTCGAGCAGGAGGGCGAGGGGTGGGGCGCCCGCGCGGAAAAGGCCTATGCCTTCGGAGCTCCCGATCCTCGCGACCTGCAGGCTCCGCTCCGCTACGGCGAGCCGGTCGAGGTGGGCGGCCACCGCATACGGCCCGTCAAGCTGGACGAGTAGCTCCCGGGCGGTGGCGCGATCCGCTCTGGCCAGCCGCGGCTCTCAGACCTTCCAATCCAGGTCCGGCATGCGCTCACGCAGGCGCTGGCGGAGGCTCTTGACCAGCTTGGTCTCGATCTGCCGGGCGCGCTCCCGGCTGATCCCGAAGCGATCGCCGATCTCCTGCAGGGTCATGGGGTCGTCCGCCGTGAGGCGCTTTTCGAAGATGAACCGCTCCCGCTCGTCGAGCGTCTTGGCGAACTCCTCGATCTCCTCGCGGAGCGCCGCCTTGATCTGCTCCTCCCCGAGCACGTCGTCTGCGCGGCCCTGCGCGGACGGGATCCGATCGCCGACGGTGCGCTCGCCGTCCTCCGTCGCGGGGGCGTCGATGGAGATCTCGTCGCCGGAGAGGCGGCGGTCCATCTCCACCACCTCCTCCTCGGTCACGCCCAGCCGCTCGGCCAGCAGCCTCGGCCCCACCGAGAAGCCCTCCGCGGCCAGCTTCTGCTGTTCCTTGCGGAGGTTGAAGAAGAGCTTCCGCTGGGCCTCGGTGGTGCCGAGCTTCACCAGCCTCCAGTTGTCCATGATGAAGCGGAGGATGTAGGCGCGGATCCACCAGGCCGCGTAGGTGGAGAGCTTGACCCCCTTGAAGGGGTCGTACTTTCGCACCGCGTGCATCAGGCCGACGTTTCCCTCCTGGATCAAGTCCAGGATGTTGAACGCGGCCCGGCGGTACTCGTAGGCGATCTTGACCACCAGCCGCAGGTTGGAGGTGACGAGGCGGTAGGCGGCTTCGAGGTCGCCCTCGGTGAAGTACTTCACCGCGAGCTCGTGCTCTTCCTCCCGGGAGAGGAGGGGATAGCGCGAGATCTCGGCCATGTAGCGAGCCAGCGGATCGGTGCGGGAGAGCGCAGTCTCCGAGGCCCCGTCCTGCGGCTCGACGAGCACGAGGTCGAGCGCGCCCTCGTCCTCCTCGACGGGGAGGTCTGCTTCCAGCGCGATCTCCGGTTCCAGAACGACCACCTCGTCGGTCTCCTTCGTTCGGTCGGGCTTCATGGGCACCTTCGGGGCGGAAATCGCGGCGGCTTGCGCGGAATTGCGCCCGTAAACGGGTCTCTGATATAGGCCTGGCGACCTTGGCGCAAGCATCCGCCGGGCATCGAAGCCAAATGGACGAGATTATGCACGACGCCGAAGAGGCGCGCCCCACGAGCAGAGACTACGTCTCCGACGTCTCCTTCGCCGACCTCGGCCTTTCGGAGGCCACGCTTCGCGCGATCGCGGCGAGGGGCTACCAACAGCCAACACCCGTCCAGTCCCGGGCCATTCCCGAGATCCTGGCCGGCCGGGACCTGATGGTCCGTTCCAAGACGGGGACGGGCAAGACGGCGGCCTTCTCGATCCCGATCGTGGAGAAGCTGCCGAAGGGGGCGCGAAAACCCCTGGCCCTGGTGCTTTGCCCCACGCGCGAGCTCGCGCTGCAGGTGGCCCAGGAGATCGAGGCCCTCGCCGCCGGGCAGGACCTGCGCGTGGCCGCGATCTACGGCGGCACCTCGATGAGCCAGCAGATCCGCGCCCTGGAGGAGGGAGCCGAGGTGGTCGTGGGGACGCCGGGCCGCATCTACGACCACATCCGTCGCCGCACCCTCGACCTCGGCGAGGCGAGGATCGCCGTCCTCGACGAGGCCGACGAGATGCTCTCGATGGGCTTTTACGAGGAGGTCACCCGGATCCTCGACCGGCTTCCGAAGAATCGGCAGACCCTCCTCTTCTCGGCGACGCTCTCGCCCGACATCGAGCGCCTCGTCAGCCGCTATCTGGTCCAGCCCAAGACCCTCCTTCTTTCTGGTGACGAGCTCACCGTGGAGGGCATCCAGCACGTCTACTACGAGGTGGTGGAGGGCTACCCCAAGCCCCGCAACCTCCTCTATCTGCTGGAGCTGGAGAACCCCGAGTCGGCGATCATCTTCGCCAACACCCGCGACGACGTCGCGCTGATCAACGCCGTGCTCAGCCGCAACGGCTACGACGCCGAGGACCTGAGCGGTGACCTGCCGCAGCGGGAGCGCGAGCGCGTCATGGCGCGGGTCAAGCGGGGCGACGTCCGCTTCCTCGTCGCCACGGACCTCGCCGCCCGAGGCATCGACATCTCCGGCCTCAGCCACGTGATCAACTACTCGTTGCCGGAGGACCCCGCCGTCTACCTGCACCGGGTGGGCCGTACCGGCCGCATCGGGAAGACGGGGACGGCCATCTCCCTCGTCGGCGGACGCGACCTCCTCATCCTCGAGGAGCTGCGGAGGCAGTTCGGCATCGAGTTCGAGAAGCGCACGCTGCCCTCGCCCGAGGAGGCGCGTCGCCTCTGGGTCGAGCGCCACGTCGCCGAGCTGCGCAAGGAGATGGGCCAGACCATCTTCGAGGCCTACATCCCCCTCGCGCAGGAGCTGCGCAACCGGCCCGACGGCGAGTTCCTCATGGCTGCGGTCCTGAAGGCCTACTTCGATCTCAAGAGGAAGGAGCGCGCCGAGCAGGCCGCGCGCGAGGAGGCCGAGACCACCGCCAAGGACAAGCGGGAGCGCAAGACCCGCGAACGGCGCCGCGAGCGGAAGGAGCGCCCGGAGCGCGCGACCGCGGAGGCCACCGAGGCGGTCGAGCCGTCCGAGGAGGCGGCAGTCGCCCAGGAGGCCGAGCCGCAGGCCATCAGGCTCTACGTCGGCCTGGGCACCGCCGACCAGATGGACGAGGCCCAGATCCGCCAGACCCTCCTCGAGCTGGCCAAGGCCGAGGAGTCCAGCATCCTCTCCATCGAGGTGAAGGACGCCTTCACCTTCGTGACCGTGCCTCCCGACGCCGCCGCCGCCTTCCTCTCCGCCAACGGCGCAAAGGTGGGCGAGAAGGAGCTGCGCGTCGAGCGCGCCAAGGGCGGCCGCCGCCGCCGGCGGCGGTAGGAGCCGGGCGCCAGCGTAGCGCCATCACGGGCGCAGCCGGCTCATCGCACGCCGGCGCGGAACGCGGACGCGCGGCGGCTGCCCTGCGCCTCGCCCCGCGGCCGACCACGGATGACGGCCCCCGGCTACTCGCCGGGGGCTGTCTCGCGTCCGGAAACCCGCCGGGTGCTGTCTCGTGTCTCGATTTTCCGGGTCCTGTTCGAGACGCGCTGCGGTTCCCCGCCCTCGGGCCGGCGAGTCCCTTCGCCGCGCAGCCGGTCCCGGAAGCGGACCAGGCGCGCCACGCGCGGTCGGAAGATTGTGAGCTTCTTGATTTTTTGCGGGCGCGCGGGTTGGATGCCCGCATGCGGTACCCGTCCTGCGGCGCCTTGCGCGCGCTGACGTTCCTTCTCTGGGCCTCCGCCCTCCTCGCTGCCCCGAGCGCGGGCGCCCAGCGGCCGACCAGAGGCGAGTTCGAGGGGGCGGCAGAAGTGCATCCGAGCATCGGATTCGGCGGAGGGGTGGGAATCGGCTTCGACCTGCGGGGCACCTACTGGGCCGCGCGCGAGGGACAGGCGATCGTCGGTCCGGATTTCCTCGTGGGCTGGATCGGCTTCTCGGACGAGGGCCCGGCCAATGCAGGTCTGATCCGCCTGATGGGTGGCGTTCGCCTGGCCTTTCCGTCGAGGGATGTCCGCCCGTCCATCTTTGGTCGGGCCGGCTTCCAGGGGCTGCGCCACCACCACTGGCACCATCTGCACCCCTGGCACGGCCCTCTAGACTTCACTGCCGCTCTCGCGCTCGAAGGGGGCGGGGCGATCGATTTCGCGGTGGCGTCCAACGTCACGCTCGGCGGCCACGCCGGGCTCAATCTCCTCACGTCGGGCGACGCCTACCTCAACCTTGGCGGCCATCTCGCCGTGAGGTTCTGAGCCGGCACGTCCGAGTACGAAAGTTGGATTGCCCCGGGCGCCTCGCGTCGATAGAGGAACTCCCGTGGCGCGCCTTCTCCTCGTTCCCGTCTGCTTCTACGTCCTGTCCACGGGGCTGGGCGTATTGCTGCGCTTCTTCTTTGTCCGGCCCTTCGCCTTTCCGGTCTTCGGCAACGGGGTTCACGCCCACTCGCATACTCTCTACTTCGGGTGGGGAGCGCTGGCGCTCTTTGCGCTCATCCTCCAGGCGCTCGGTTCCACGGGAAGGCGGCACCGGGTCTTTCTGGGCGCGGTGGTCGCCATCTCCGTCGCCACCTTCGTCACCTTCCTCGAGGGCGGCTACTCCACGCCCTCCATCGTCGTCTCGGCGATCTCGCTTCTGGTCTGGCCCGTGGGCGTGGTGGAGGTGTGGCGCCGGTCGCGGGCCCGCTCCGACCTGGCGGCGGCCTACTTCCGCACCGCCATGGCGTACGTCGTCTTCGCCTCGCTGGGCGCAGCCACGCGGGCGATCTTCATCGCCCTCGATGCCTCGGCGTACGCCAAGTCGCTGGCGGTCTTCGCCTTCCTGCATGGATTCTCCTGGTTCTTCGTCTTCGGCGTTCTGGGCGTGCTGTTGCACGAGGCCGGCGCACTCGGCGTTCGCCTCGACGAGCGCGCCTTCGCTCGCGTGCTGAAGGTCGCCGCGCCCCTGGCCTGGCTCACCTTCCCGCTGGGCGTGTCCCAGGGGTCCGAGGGGGCGCTCGGCCTCCTTGCGCGCGCCGCCTCCCTCGCCCTGGTGGTTCCCGGCCTCGTCGGCGCCCGCACTCTCTGGCGCGCCGGAATGCAGGGACGGGATGCCCACCACCTCGCCTTCCGTTGGCTCGGCATCTGGCTCGCCCTCGACGCCATCCTTGCCTCCGTCGGCGCGCTGGGCCTTTCCGAGCTGGCCGTCCGCTCGCGGCACCTCGCCATCTT
>Ga0181312_1018_pt1 | contig 24761 bp, 16 predicted proteins | sample NewIslPassag4_SG_FD_118949 | JGI IMG/M metagenome (GOLD analysis project Ga0181312, IMG submission 118949) | reverse complement strand
CGCCTCGGGAGCGGCGGCCGCCGCCTCGGCCGGCCGCGCCCCGTCGGCGTGCGACGCCTCGACGGACCGCCGCTCGGGCTGCGGCGCGGCCTTCGCCGCCTCCTGCTCGACCATCTCCGCCTCGTCGAGCAGGACCTCCTCCTCGACCGGGAGATCGGGAGCGACGTCCGGCGCGGAAGCGAAGCGGCCTGCCTCGCGCTCCGGCGCCGGCAGGCCGAACGCCACGTCGGCCGCGCGCAGGATCCGCGGTTCGGCCGGAGCCGCGGGAGCAGAAGCCGGGGAAGCCGGCGGCCGCGGGGCGGAGACCGGCGAAAGGGGCGCGGACGGAGGCTGCGGGGCCGCCGCCGGCGGTCGCGCCGGAGGAACCGCTCGCGAGGGCGGGGGCGGCGCGCCCCAGGGCGGTTGCGGCGGCGCCGCGCGAGGCGGCTGCGGAGCGGGAGCTCCGAGGGGCGGCCGCGGCGCCGGAGGCTGCGGCGGCCGCGGCGGCGGGATCGAGGCAGGCGGAGGCGGCGGCGCCACCCGCTGCGCCGGGGGACCCGGAGGAGCCATCGGCGGGCGGACGCCGGGCCCGGCCGCGAAAGGAGGCGGTGGCGGCGCGGGCCGCCTCGGCGGCGGGGGAGGCGGCACGGGCTGGGCCACGCTCGGCGGCGAGCGCCGCGGTGGAGGCGGAGGCGGCGCCGCGGGTGGCCGCGGAGGCACCGCCTCGGCACCGCGGGCCGCCGGCCCCTGCCGACGCATCAGCGCCTGGACCTTCTCGATCAGCTGGCCGCTCTCGAAGGGCTTGACCAGGTGATCGTCGGCACCGACTTCCCGCGCCTTCGCCTCGTCGAAGGGCTCGAAGGTGCCGGAGAGGAGGAGGACCGGGATGTGCCGCGTGGCCGGATCCGACTTGATCGCGCGGCAGACCTCGTAGCCGTCCTTGCCCGGCATGACCGTGTCGGCGATGACGAGTCCGGGCTGGAGCTCCCTGGCCTTGGCGACCGCCTCGTCCCCGCTGGAGACCGCCGTCACCGTGATCCCCATGTTCGCCAGGGAGAGGGCGACTACCTTCTGCATGGTGATCGAGTCGTCGGCGAGAAGCAGCGTCGGGCCCATCCTGTCTCCCGGAGTCCTTCGTCCGGGCTGATCCTCCACATCGACCCGAGATTGTCAATTTCGGGGCTTGCCCGAGCCCGGCCGATCACCCCTAGAATGCGCGGATGCTGAACTCCGACAGATCCCGAAAGCTGCAAGCCCTTCTCTCCCGCGCCGACGAGCTGATCGAAGAGGGCCGACTGGAGGAGGCCCTCGAGGTCGCGAGGCGCGCGCGCGAGCTCGATCCCAGCCCCGAGGTCCTCTGCCTGGAAGGAGGTCTGCTGGCCGAGCTGGGCGAGGTGGACGAGGCGATCGCCGTCTTCGAAGACGTCCTCGAAAAGGATCGCGACAACCTGGAGGCCATGGGCGCCCTCGCCGACCTCCTCGTCTACGGAGGTTCGGGGGAGCCGGAGGAGGTCGAGCGCGGCCTCGCCCTCTGCCGCCGGGCGATGAAGCTCGCCCGCGGCGACGAGGAGCTTCAGGCGGAGCTCTCGCTGTTGGAGGGCATCGCCCTCTCCGGCCTGGGCTCCTACGCGGAAGCGCTCCGCTCCCTCGAGCGGGCCCGCGGGCGGCTCGGCGACGACCCCGAGCTCCTCCAGGAGCTGGGCATCGCCCTCTTCCACCTGTGGCGCTTCGACGAGGCTCGCGAGGTCTTCGAGAGGCTCGTGGAGCTGGAGCCGCACGCCGCCCACGCCCTCCACTACCTGGGCGTTCTCGAGGAGCGGCGGGGCAACCGCGAAAAGGCCGACGAGTACTTTCGCCGCGCCCACGAGGCCGACCCCGAGTCCATCCCCCTGCCCTTCCGCATCCCGCAGGAGGAATTCGACCGGCTGGTCGAGGAGGCGATCGCCGAGCTGCCGGACAAGGTGCGGCGCTACCTCTCCAACGTGGCCATCGCAGTCGAGGACTATCCGCAGGAGAGCCAGTTCGGCGGCGACGAGACGGTGACGCCTTCCGTGCTCGGCGTCTTCACCGGCAGCCCGATCGGCGAGAAGGGGACCTTCGATCCGTGGTCCCATTTCCCGAACAACATCATCCTCTTCCAGCGCAACCTGGAGAATTCCGTCGGCTCGCGCGAGGAGCTGGTCGAGGAGATCGGCATCACGCTACTGCACGAGGTCGGTCATTTCCTCGGCCTCGACGAGGACGACCTGCGCGAGCGCGACCTCGACTAGGAGCCTGGCGGTCAGCGGACGTCGCGAGGCCGCCTCCGGCTCGTCCCTCGCGTTCCGGGGAGGCCGCGCAGGAAAAATGGGCCGGGTCGAACGACCCGGCCCATTTGCGTTCGCGCAGGGCGTGCGATCACTCGCCCGCGGCGAGCGCTCCCACCTCCTCCGCCTCGGCCGGCGTCTCCACCACGATGTCGAGGTGCGTGTACGCCTTCACGCCGGTGCCGGCGGGGATCAGGCGGCCCATGATGACGTTTTCCTTGAGGCCGCGGAGGTAGTCGATCTTCCCCGCCAGTGCCGCCTCGGTGAGCACCTTGGTGGTCTCCTGGAACGAGGAGGCGGAGATGAACGACTCGGTGGAGAGCGACGCCTTGGTGATGCCGAGGAGCAGCGGCTCGGCGGTGGCCGGCTGTCCGCCCTCGGCGACCACCCGCGCGTTCTCCTGGTCGAAGATGTGCTTCTCCACCTGCTCGTCCACCAGGAAGCTGGTGTCGCCCGGGTCGGTCACCCGCACCTTGCGCAGCATCTGGCGGATGATGACCTCGATGTGCTTGTCGTTGATCTTCACGCCCTGCAGCCGGTAGACCTCCTGGATCTCGTCCAGCAGGAAGGCCGCGAGCTCCTTTGGGCCCAGCACGCGCAGGATGTCGTGCGGGTTGGGCGTGCCGTCCATCAGCGGCTCGCCCGCGCGGACGCGGTCGCCCTGGTGGACGGTGATGTGCTTGCCCTTGGGGATGAGGTACTCGCGGGCGAGCGAGGGCTCGGGCCTGCCGTCCACCTCGGGCGTGACGATCACCTTGCGCTTGCCCTTCGTGTCCTTGCCGAAGGAGACCACGCCGTCGATCTCGGTGATGATGGCGTACTCCTTGGGCTTGCGCGCCTCGAAGAGCTCGGCCACGCGCGGCAGACCACCGGTGATGTCCTTCGTCTTGGTGGTCTCGCGCGGGATCTTGGCGATGACCTCGCCCGGCCCGATCTCGTCCCCGTCGTTGACGCCGATGTTGGCGCCCACGGGGATGTAGTAGCGGGCCTCCTGATCCGTACCGGGCAGCGTGATGACGTTGTCGTTCTCGTCCACCAGGTAGATCTGCGGACGGGCGGAGGCGTCCTTCGACTCGATGATCACGCGGCGGGAAAGGCCCGTGACCTCGTCGAGCTGCTCGGACATCGTGACGCCCTCGATGATGTCCTTGAAGCGCACGATGCCGCCGACGTCCGAGAGGATCGGGATCGAGTAGGGATCCCACTCCGCCAGCACGGTTCCGCGCTTGACGCGCTGCCCCTCCTCGACGCGCAGCCGCGCGCCGGTGACGATGCGGTGCGTCTCGCGCTCGCGGCCCTCGTCGTCCACCAGGACGATCTCGCCGTGGCGGTTCATCGCCACGAGCGCGCCGTCCTTGCGCCGCACGGTGTGGAGGTTGCGGAAGCGGACCGTGCCCTCCTCCATGCGCGACTCGGTGGTCGACTGCTCGACGGCCCGCGACGCGGTACCGCCGATGTGGAAGGTGCGCATCGTCAGCTGCGTGCCGGGCTCGCCGATGGACTGGGCGGCGATCACGCCGACGGCCTCGCCGATGGCCACCTTCATGCCGCGGGCCAGGTCTCGGCCGTAGCACTCGCGGCAGATCCCGCGCACCGCCTCGCAGGTGAGCACCGAGCGGATCTTCACCTTCTCGATGCCCGCGTTCTCGATGAGCGGCACCTTGGACTCGTCGATCTCCTCGTTGGCCCGGACCAGCACCTCGCCGGTGGCGGGGTCGACGATGTCCTCGAGCGCGACGCGGCCGAGGATGCGCTCCCCGAGCGGCTCGATGATCTCGCCGCCCTCCATGAGGGCGGTGATCTCGATGCCGTTCATGGTGCCGCAGTCGAACTCGGTGATGGTGGAGTCCTGGGCGACGTCCACCAGGCGGCGGGTGAGGTAACCCGAGTTCGCCGTCTTGAGCGCGGTGTCGGCCAGGCCCTTCCGCGCGCCGTGCGTCGAGATGAAGTACTCGAGCACCGTGAGGCCCTCGCGGAAGTTCGAGGTGATGGGCGTCTCGATGATCTCGCCCGAGGGACGCGCCATCAGGCCGCGCATGCCGGCGAGCTGGCGGATCTGCTGGGCGGAGCCGCGGGCGCCGGAGTCGGCCATGATGTAGATGGGGTTGAAGGAGGGCTGGCTGCGCTCCACCCCGTCCTTGCGCACGACCTCGGTGGAGATCCGGGCCATCATCTCGGAGGCGACCTGCTCGGTCACCTTCGCCCAGATGTCGATCACCTTGTTGTAGCGCTCGCCGTCGGTGATCAGGCCCTCGAGGTACTGCTCCTCGATCTCCTTNATCTGCTGCTGCGCCTCCTCGAGGAGCTTCGGCTTGGAGGCCGGGATCTCCATGTCCTTGAGCGAGATGGAGATGCCCGCCCGGGTGGCGTGGTTGTAGCCCAAGGTCCGCAGGCGGTCGGCGAGCAGAACCGTCTCCTTCTCGCCGTTGAGCCGGTAGCAGAGGTCGATGAGCTGCCCGAGCTCCTTCTTGGCCAGGACCCGGTTGTAGGCATCGAAGGGGATCGTCTTGGGGACGATCTCGCTGAGCAGCACGCGGCCGACCGTGGTCTCGTAGCGCTTCCCGTCGATGCGGCAGACGATCTTCGCCTGCAGGTCGACGGCGCCGTGGTCGTACGCGGCCCGCACCTCCTCCGGCGAGGAGAAGACCTTGCCCTCGCCCTTCGCGAGCTCACGGGCACGGGTCATATAGTAGAGGCCGAGCACCATGTCCTGCGTGGGCACGATGATCGGCTTGCCGTGCGCGGGCGAGAGGATGTTGTTCGTGCTCATCATGAGCACGCGCGCCTCGAGCTGGGCCTCGATGGAGAGCGGCACGTGGACGGCCATCTGGTCGCCGTCGAAGTCCGCGTTGAAGGCCTGGCAGACCAGCGGGTGCAGCTGGATCGCCTTGCCCTCGGTGAGGACGGGCTCGAAGGCCTGGATGCCGAGGCGGTGCAGCGTCGGCGCGCGGTTGAGCAGCACCGGGTGCTCGCGGATCACCTCGTCGAGCACGTCCCAGACCTCGGGCCGCTCCTTCTCCACCATCTTCTTGGCCGACTTGATGGTGGTCGTGTAGCCGCGCTCCAGGAGCTTGGCGTAGATGAAGGGCTTGAAGAGCTCCAGGGCCATGACCTTGGGCAGGCCGCACTGATGGAGCCGCAGCTCCGGGCCCACCACGATCACGGACCGGCCGGAGTAGTCGACGCGCTTGCCGAGCAGGTTCTGGCGGAACCGACCCTGCTTGCCCTTGAGCATGTCGGAGAGCGACTTGAGCGGGCGGCGGTTCGGGCCGGTGATGGTCTTGCCGCGGCGGCCGTTGTCGAAGAGGGCGTCGACCGCCTCCTGCAGCATCCGCTTCTCGTTGCGGATGATGATGTCGGGCGCGTTGAGCTCGATGAGCCTCTTGAGCCGGTTGTTGCGGTTGATCACCCGGCGGTAGAGGTCATTGAGGTCGGACGTCGCGAAGCGGCCGCCGTCGAGCGGGACGAGGGGCCGGAGGTCCGGCGGGATCACCGGGATGACCTCCAGCATCATCCACTCGGGCCGGTTGCCGGACTCCTTGAGGGCCTCCATCACCTTGAGGCGGCGGGCCAGCTTCTTGCGCTTGGCCTCGGAGGTGGCCTCCTTCAGCTCCGCCCGGAGCTTCTCGACCTCGGCGTGGACGTCGACCATCTTGAGGAGGTCGCGGATGGCCTCACCGCCCATACGGGCATCGAAGGCCTCCTCGCCGTACTCCTCTTTCAGCGCCCGGTAGCGGTCCTCGGTGAGGATCTGGCCCTTCTCGAGCGGCGTGCCCTTGGGGTCGATGACGATGTAGGCCTCGCAGTACAGGACGCGCTCGAGATCCTTGAGGGGGATGTCGAGGACGGCGCCGATGCGGCTCGGCAGCGACTTGAGGAACCAGATGTGCGCCACCGGCGTCGCCAGCGTGATGTGGCCGAGACGCTCGCGGCGGACGTCGGACTGGATCACCTCGACGCCGCACTTCTCGCAGACGACGCCGCGGTGCTTCATCCGCTTGTACTTGCCGCAGTTGCACTCGTAGTCCTTTACCGGACCGAAGATCTTGGCGCAGAAGAGCCCGTCCCGCTCCGGCTTGAAGGTGCGGTAGTTGATCGTCTCGGGCTTCTTGACCTCGCCGTGGCTCCACTGGCGAATCTTCTCCGGCGAGGCGATGGAGATCCGGATCGCCGAGAACGAAAGCGGGTCCTTAGGCTTTTCGAAGAAATTGAAGATGTCCTTCACGCCATGCCTCCCCTGATGGGCGCGGCGGCGCGCGCCGCGCCCCGGGACGTTTTGCGAATCTCGCGATCAGCCCAGACCACCGACCTTGCGCTCGGCCGGCTCCGCCCGGGTCTCCTCGGCCGGGACGCTCTCCAGCAGCTCCACGTCAAGACCGAGGGCCTGCATCTCCTTGACGAGCACGTTGAACGACTCCGGCAGCCCGGACTTCAGCGTGTTGTCGCCCTTGATGATCGCCTCGTAGATGAGGTTGCGCCCGAGCCGGTCGTCGGACTTGACGGTGAGGAACTCCTGCAGCGAGTAGGCCGCGCCGTAGGCCTCCATCGCCCAGACCTCCATCTCGCCGAGGCGCTGACCGCCGAACTGCGCCTTGCCGCCCAGCGGCTGCTGGGTGACCAGCGAGTAGGGGCCGATGCTCCGGGCGTGGATCTTCTCGTCGACCAGGTGGTGGAGCTTGAGCAGGTACATCACGCCCACCGTGACGTCCTGGTCGAAGGGCTCGCCGGTGCGGCCGTCGAAAAGCACCGACTGCCCGGTCTTCTCCAGGCCGGCGCGCTCCAGAAGCTCGACGATCTCCGTCTCGCGCGCGCCGTCGAAGACGGGGCTGGCCAGGTGGATGCCGTCCCGGAGTCGGTGCGCGAGCTCGAGGATCGCCTCGTCCGAGAGGTGGCCGAGGAGCCGCTCGAAGTCCTTGTCGCCGTAGATCGCGCGCAGCTCCTGGCGCACTGCGGCCGCGCCGGCCGTGCGCGCGAGCTCGGCGATCTTGCGGCCGAGGCCCCGCGCCGCCCAGCCGAGGTGCGTCTCGAGCACCTGGCCGATGTTCATGCGGGAGGGCACGCCGAGCGGGTTGAGCACGATGTCCACCGGCGTGCCGTCCGGCAGGTAGGGCATGTCCTCCTCCGGCAGGACCCGCGAGACCACGCCCTTGTTGCCGTGACGGCCGGCCATCTTGTCGCCGACGCCGAGCTTGCGCTTGATGGCCACGTAGACCTTGACCATCTTGATGACGCCCGGCGGCAGCTCGTCGCCCTTCTTCAGGCGCGCGATCTTCTCCTCCGTCTTGCGCAGGATCTCCTGCCGCTGCTCCTCGAAAGCGGCGATCACCTGGCGGGCCTTCTTCTCGGTGCCGTCGACCACCAGCTCCTTCCAGTAGCGACGCGGCACCTTGTCGAAGACCTCGTCGGTCAGCACGACGCCCTTTTCGACGAGGGTCTGTCCGTTCTCGTCGACGAGCTTGGCCGTGGTCTTCTTGCCGGTGAGCATCCGGCGGACCTTGGCGTACGCCGCGTCCTCGAGGATGCGGATCTCGTCGTTCTGGTTCTTGAGGAGCAGCGCCTCCTCGGCGGCCTCGATCTGGCGCGCCCGCTCGTCCTTCTCCACGCCCTTGCGCGAAAAGACCTTGGCGCTGATCACCGTGCCGGTCACGCCCGGCGGAACGCGAAGCGAGGTGTCGCGGACGTCGCCGGCCTTCTCGCCGAAGATGGCGCGGAGCAGACGCTCCTCGGGCGAGAGCTGCGTCTCTCCCTTCGGCGTGATCTTGCCGACGAGAATGTCGCCGGGCTTGACCTCGGCGCCGATGCGGATGATGCCCGCCTCGTCGAGGTCCTTGAGGGCCTCCTCGCTGACGTTCGGGATGTCGCGCGTGATCTCCTCCTTGCCGAGCTTGGTATCACGCGCGACGCACTCGAACTCCTCGATGTGGACGGAGGTGAAGATGTCCTCCTTCGAGATCCGCTCCGAGACGAGGATCGAGTCCTCGAAGTTGTAGCCCTGCCAGGGCATGAAGGCGACGACCACGTTGCGGCCGAGCGCGAGCTCGCCCCTTTCGGTCGAGCCGCCGTCGGCGAGGACGTCGCCCGCCTTCACCTCGTCGCCCACGCGGACGACCGGCTTCTGGTTGAGGCAGGTGTTCTGGTTGGAACGCGTGAACTTGACGAGGTTGTAGATATCGACCCCGGAATCCGTCCCGGTCTCCTCGGCCTCGTCCACGTGGGCCTTGACCACGATGCGGGCCGCATCCACGGAGACGACCGTGCCGGCGCGCCGGGCGACCACGCAGACGCCCGAGTCGCGCGCGACGACCTTCTCCATGCCGGTCCCGACCAGCGGCGCCTCGGTGCGCAGAAGCGGCACCGCCTGGCGCTGCATGTTCGAGCCCATGAGCGCGCGGTTGGCGTCGTCGTTTTCGAGGAAGGGGATCAGCGACGCCGCCACCGAGACGAGCTGGTCCGGCGACACGTCCATCAGGGTGATGTCCTCGGGCCGCGCGGTTACGAATTCACCGCGGCCCTTGCGACAGGACACCACCTCCTCGAGGAAGGAGCCGTCCTCCGCCAGCGGCGAGTTCGCCTGGGCGATGATGTGCTGCTCCTCCTCGAGCGCCGAGTAGTAGGCCACCTCGTTGGTCGCCTTGCCATCGACCACCTTGCGGTACGGCGTCTCGATGAAGCCATACTCGTTGACCCGCGCGTAGGTGGACAGCGAGGCGATAAGACCGATGTTCGGACCCTCGGGCGTCTCGATCGGGCAGATGCGTCCGTAGTGGGTCGGGTGGACGTCGCGAACCTCGAAGCCGGCCCGATCGCGGGTCAGACCGCCGGGACCCAGCGCCGAGAGCCGCCGCTTGTGCGTGACCTCGGAAAGCGGGTTGGTCTGATCCATGAACTGCGACAGCTGCGACGACCCGAAGAACTCCTTGATCACGGCCGTCACCGGCTTGGCGTTGATCAGGTCGTGCGGCATGAGCGTCTCCACTTCCTGCAGAGACATGCGCTCCTTGACCGCACGCTCCATGCGCACCAGGCCGATGCGGTACTGGTTCTCGAGCAGCTCGCCGACCGCGCGCACGCGACGGTTGCCGAGGTGGTCGATGTCGTCGATGTTGCCGTTGCCGTTCTTGAGGTCGATGAGCAGCCGGACCGTCTCCAGGATGTCCCGCTTGGTCAGGACGTGGTTGTCCAGCGGCTCGCGCTCGTCCTCCGGCAGCCGGCCGTGGAGGCGGTAGTTGAGCTTCAGCCGGCCGACGCGCGAGAGGTCGTAGCGCTCCGGGTTGAAGAAAAGGTTCCAGAAGAAGTTCGCCGCGGTCTCGTCGGTCGGCGGGTCGCCGGGCCGCATCCGCTTGTAGATCTCCTGCAGCGCCTTCTCCGGCGTCTGGATCTTGTCCAGAAGGAGAGTGTTGCGCAGATACGGGCCGACGTTGAGGTTGTCGATGAAGAGAACCTCGAACTGCTTGATCCCCCGCTTGCGCATCTCGTCGACGGCCTGCGGGGTGACCTCCTGGTTCACCTCGAGGATGACCTCGCCGGTGTTCTCGTCGACGACGTCGTGCGCGGCGACCTTGGTCCACAGCTCCTCGGGATCGAGCGGCAGCCGCGTGATGCCCGCCTCCTGAAGCTTACGGATCGCGCCCTGGTTGAACTTGCGGTTCTTCTTGACGATGACCTCGCCCGTCTTCGGGTTGATCACGTCATGGGTGGCGCGCTGCCCGCGCAGCAGGTCGAATTCCACCGAGCGATAGAACTCGTCCGGCTTGTCGCCGATGTAGACGGTCTCGGTGTCGTAGAAGTACGCGAGCATCTCCTCCGCGGTCCCCTTCCAGTCCAGCGGGTTCCGCTTGGCGGTGTCGGGGATGGCGCCGAGGGCGCGCAGAAGCACCGTGACCGGCAGCTTGCGCCGCCGGTCGATGCGCACGTAGAGGATGTCCTTGTGGTCGAACTCGAAGTCGAGCCAGGAGCCGCGATACGGAATGATGCGGGCGCTGTAGAGGAGCTTGCCCGAGGTGTGGCTCTTGCCGCGATCGTGGTCGAAGAAGGCGCCCGGCGAGCGGTGGAGCTGGCTGACGACGACGCGCTCGGTGCCGTTGATGATGAAGGTGCCGTGCTCCGTCATCCGCGGGATCTCGCCGAAGTAGACCTCCTGCTCCTTGACGTCGCGGATGGACTGGGCACCGGTCTCCTCGTCCTTGTCCCAGACGACGAGGCGCACCGTCACCTTCATCGGCGAGGCGTACGTCATCCCGCGCTGACGGCACTCGTCCTCGTCGTACTTTGGCTCCTCGAGGTTGTACGAAACGAACTCGAGCGAGCTCGTCTCGTTGAAATCCTTGATGGGGAAGACCGACTTGAAGACGCCCTGGAGGCCGATGTCCTCCCTCTTCTCCGGGGGGACGTCCTCCTGCAAGAACTGCTCGAACGAACGCTTCTGAATGTCGATCAGATTGGGGATCTCGATGATCTTCGGGATCTTCGCGAAGCTCTTGCGGATCCGGAAGTTGTTCTGGATCGTCGGCTTCTGGTTCGTCGGCGCCATCTGGCGGTCGCTCCCCTGCGCAGCGAGGTAAAATCCGCATGCCGCCCCCGCGAGCGGCATGCGGCTGCGGAACGAAACAGAAACGGCGCTGACGGCGAGGGTCTTCCCCCTCGCCGCCAACGCTACGGAATTACGCCGCGAATCGCGCAGATCCGCGGATCACTTGATCTCCACGGTCGCGCCAGCGGCCGTGAGGACCTCCTTGATCTTCTGGGCCTCCTCCTTCGAGACGCCCTCCTTGACCGGCTTGGGAGCGCCCTCGACGAGGTCCTTGGCCTCCTTGAGGCCGAGGCCCGTGATGGCACGGACCTCCTTGATCACGTTGATCTTCTTGTCACCCGCGTTGACGAGGATGACGTCGAACTCGGTCTTCTCCTCGGCAGGCGCCGCGGCCGCCGCCGCACCACCCGCGACCGGCATCGCCGCCACCATCGCCGGAGCGGCGGCCGAAACGCCCCACTTCTCCTCGAGGGCCTTGACGAGCTCGGCGGCCTCCATGATCGTGAGGCTGGAAAGCTGCTCAACGAGTGCGTTCAGATCTGCCATCTTCTCTTCCTATTCACTGAGGGCACCATACGCCAGCCTGGCTTCGGGCCCCGAAAAAGGTTGACGAAACGATCCGCTTTACGCGGCCAGCTTCTCCCGGCGAGCGTCGATGACCCGGGCGAGCTGCTGCCCCGGCGCCGCCAGCACCCTGGCGAGCTTCGAGGCGGGCGCGGCCAGAACTCCCACGAGCATCGCCCGAAGCTCCTGCAGGCCCGGCATCTTCGCCAGCGCCTCCAGGCCCTTCGCATCGAGCTTCGCGCCCTGGGCCACGGCCGCACGAGGAATGAGCTTCCCCTCGTTCTCCTTGGCGAACTCCGCCATCAACTTGGCGGGGGTCACAGGGTCGGCGCCGAGCATGAGGACCACCGGACCCGTGAACGAGTCCGCGATCTGCTCCACCGCCGTTCCCTTTGCCGCCAGCCTCGCGAGGGTGTTCTTGACGACCTTGTATTCGACACCGTTTTCCCGGCACTTCGCCCGGATCCCGGTGACGGTCTCCACGTCGAGGCCGCGATACTCGGCGATGATCGCGATCGCGGCGTTGGACATCTTCTCGTGGAGCTGGGCGACGACCTGCTCTTTCGTCCCGCGGTCCACTTGACTCACCTCCTTCCTTGCTTGGATTCTGGCCAAGTGGCAGCAGGAGCAGGCATTGAGCGACTCCGTGCGGATCGGCTCGTCATCGATGGCCCGTCTCGGCAGGCGTCCGATCTGTGGACCTTAGGCCCCGGATCGCCGTTGGGACCGTCCGCCAGGCGGATCGCACCGGTTTGCCAACGTTCCCTCGAGGCACCTGCTGTCTTTGACCAGCGCAGCGGGCGGCCTATAGCTGGCCGCCCGGGAAATGTCAAGCCCCGCTCCGTGGAGCGGGGCCGGTGATCACCTCAGCTGATTGGCGATGGCGACCGCGTCCAGTCGGATCGACGGCCCCATCGTCGTGGCGAGGGAGACTCCCTTGAGGTAGGTCCCCTTCGACGTCGCCGGCTTCAGCCGGAGGATGGTCGAGAGGAACTCGACCAGGTTGTCCTTGAGCTGCTCCGGCGACATCGAGACCTTGCCGATGGAGGCGTGGACGATGCCCGCCTTCTCGACGCGGAACTCGATCTTGCCGGCCTTCAGCTCCTTGACCGCCTTGGCGACGTCCATGGTCACCGTGCCGACGCGCGGGTTGGGCATCAGGCCGCGGGGACCGAGGATCTTACCCAGCCGGCCAACCACGCCCATCATGTCCGGCGTGGCGATGGCCTTGTCGAATTCGAGGAAACCCTGCTCGATCTTGGCAGCGAGATCCTCCGCACCGACGATGTCGGCGCCGGCCTCCTCGGCCTTCCTTCGCCTTGTCGCCCTTGGCGAAGACCGCCACCCGGATCGCCTTGCCGGTGCCGTGGGGCAGCACCACCGCGCCGCGGACCATCTGATCGGCGTGCCGCGGATCGACGCCGAGGTTCACCGCCACGTCGACCGACTCGTCGAACTTCGCCACCTTGAGCTCCCGAACGAGCTGGACCGCCTCCTCGATCGTGTAGCGCTTGGACCGGTCCACCTTGCCGGCGACCGCCCGGTACTTCTTTCCGTGCCTGGCCATGTTCGCTCTCCGTGGTTCAGTCGACGACGTCGATGCCCATCGAGCGGGCGGTGCCCTCGACGCTGCGCATGCAGGCCTCGAGGGACCCGGCGTTGGTGTCCGGAAGCTTGATCCGGGCGATTTCTTCCAGCTGCTTCCGGGTGATCTTGCCCACCTTCTCCTTCCCCGGACGCGGGCTACCGGACCCCTTCTTCTTCTCCAGGTGCAGGCCCGCGGCCTTCTTGATGAGGATGGGGGTCGGCGGCGTCTTGGTGACGAAGGTGAAGGACCGATCGGAGTAGATCGTGATCACCACGGGGATGATCAGGTTATCCTTCATCTGCGCCTGGGTCGCGGCGTTGAACTCCTTGCAGAACTGCATGATGTTCACGCCATGCTGACCCAGGGCAGGGCCCACGGGCGGTGCCGGATTGGCCTTCCCCGCGGGGATCTGGAGCTTGACCTGCCCCACGACTTTCTTGGCCATTGCGCTTCTCCGTGGTCATGTCGGCCGGGGAGCTTCCCCCGGCCTCCCACAGTCACTGGATCTTCTCGACCTGCATGAAGTCGAGCTCGACAGGCGTGGCCCTGCCGAAGATCGATACGAGAACCCGCAGCCTGCCCTTGTCCGGGCTCACCTCCTCCACCGTTCCGTTGAAGCCGGAGAAGGGCCCGTCGACCACGCGGACGGTATCGCCGGTCTCGAACTGGACCTTGGGCTTGGGCTTGAGCGCGCCCTCGGTGATCTGGGAGGTCAGCCGCTCGACCTCCTCCCGGCTGATCGGCGGGATCTCGTCGGGCTGTCGTCCCCCCACGAAGCCGGACACCCGCGGCGTGGTCCGCACCAGGTGCCAGGTCTTCGGGGTCATCTCCATCTCGACGATGATGTAGCCCGGAAAGAACTTGCGCTTGGACGTGCGACGCTCGCCCTTGACGACCTCGACGACCTGCTCGGTGGGGATGAGGATCTCGCCGAAGTACTCGGAAAGGCCCTGCTGGCGCGCCCTCTCCTCGATGGTCTGCTTCACCCGGTTTTCGTAGCCCGAGTAGGTGTGGACCACGTAAAACTGCTTGGGCATCGACCCCTCCAGAACGGGCTCGGCCGAGGCGTCCGTCATCCGAGCAGGCCCTGCGCCCAGCGGATCCCGGAGGGGATCCAGTCGGACATGATCTTGGCGGACACGAAGTCCAACAGGCCGAGGATGAGGGCGGCGACCACCGTGGCGACGAGCACGGCGGCGGTGGCCGCCTTGAGCTCCGGCCAGGTGGGCCAGGTGACCTTGCGCAGCTCGCCCGCCACCCCCTGACCCGCCTCCTGCACCTTCGGGTTCACCCACGCCACCGTGGCCAGGGCTCCGGCGAGCGCGATCCCGATCAGGGACGACAACTGGATCCCTCCGAACACGTCGCCGTTGACGATCCCCGCCCAACCCAGAAGCAGGTCGGTGATCCGCTCCAGGACGAAGGCCGCGGCGGCGCCGATGAGGAGGAATCCGATGGCGAGGAGGCGCTGGTTGCTCATGTGCTTCTCGAAAGGTTTGGCTCCCCCCGGGACATCCAGGGGGAGCGTCATCTGTGGCACGCCAGGAGGGATTCGAACCCCCAACCCGCGGTTTTGGAGACCGCTGCTCTACCGTTGGAGCTACTGGCGTTCAAAACCTCACTTCGTCTCCTTGTGTTCCGTGTGCTTCCGGCAGCGCTTGCAGTACTTGCTCAGCACCAACCGATCGGTCTGGGTCCGCTTGTTCCGGTCGGTGGTGTAGTTCCGCTCCTTGCACACCGAGCACTCGAGCGTCACGATCGTCCGGTTGCCCATGACAATACCTTCGTTCCCGGCTTTGCGCCACTTTCAACCGATGGGCGCCGGGATGCATTCGCCCGGAAGCCCCGCGGGAGCTTCCGGGCGGTGCGGATGCGGTGGCGTGCGCGCCGCGACCTCACGCGGCGCCCGAGCTCACTCGATGATCTCGGTGACGACGCCGGCGCCGACGGTGCGGCCGCCCTCCCGGATGGCGAACCGCAGCTCCTTCTCCATCGCGATCGGCGTCAGAAGCTCCACCGTGATGGAGACGTTGTCGCCCGGCATCACCATCTCGGTGCCCTCCGGGAGCTTGATCTCTCCCGTCACGTCCGTCGTCCGGAAGTAGAACTGCGGCTTGTACCCGTTGAAGAACGGCGTGTGCCGGCCGCCCTCCTCCTTGGTCAGCACGTAGATCTCCGCCTTGAACTTCTTGTGCGGCGTGATCGACCCCGGCTTGGCCACCACCTGGCCGCGCTCCACGTCCTCCCGCTTCAGACCGCGCAGCAGCAGACCGACGTTGTCGCCCGCCATGCCCTCGTCCAGGGTCTTGCGGAACATCTCCACGCCGGTCACCACCGTCTTCTGCGTCTCCCGCAGGCCGACGATCTCCACCTCCTCGCCGACCTTGATCTTGCCGCGCTCGATCCGGCCCGTCACCACCGTGCCGCGGCCCGAGATCGAGAACACGTCCTCGATCGGCATCAGGAAGGGCTTGTCCACCGCGCGCTCGGGCGTCGGAATGTAGCTATCGACGGCCTCCATCAGCTTCATGATGGCCTGCTCGCCCAGCTCGCCCGCGTCGCCCTCCAGCGCCTTGAGCGCCGAGCCCTTGATGATCGGCGTCTCGTCACCCGGGAACTCGTACTGGTTCAGAAGCTCGCGAACCTCGAGCTCCACCAGGTCCAGAAGCTCCGGGTCGTCGACCATGTCGCACTTGTTCAGGAAGACGACGATGTACGGCACGCCCACCTGCCGCGCCAGGAGGATGTGCTCCCGCGTCTGGGGCATCGGACCATCCGCCGCCGACACCACCAGGATCGCGCCGTCCATCTGCGCCGCGCCCGTGATCATGTTCTTCACGTAGTCCGCGTGGCCCGGGCAGTCGACGTGCGCGTAGTGCCGGTTCGCCGTCTCGTACTCCACGTGCGACGTCGAAATCGTGATGCCGCGCTCCCGCTCCTCCGGCGCCTTGTCGATCGACGCGTAGTCCATCGCCTGCGCCAGACCCTTGCGGGCCAGAACCTGCGTGATCGCGGCGGTCAGGGTCGTCTTCCCGTGGTCGACGTGACCGATGGTTCCGATGTTGACGTGCGGCTTCTTACGCTCGAATTTCTCTTTGGCCATCCGCCGCCTCCATAGCTACGGCAGGGTGATTCGTTTGGAGCCCTCGACCGGGATTGAACCGGTGACCTCGTCCTTACCAAGGACGCGCTCTGCCGACTGAGCTACGAGGGCATCAGCGCTTGGAGCGGGAAACGGGATTCGAACCCGCGACCCTCAGCTTGGAAGGCTGATGCTCTACCAACTGAGCTATTCCCGCACAACTTTGCGGCTCGCGCCGCGGAAAATTCTGGTGGAGGGGGAAGGATTCGAACCTTCGAAGGCTTGCGCCGGCAGATTTACAGTCTGCTCCCTTTGGCCGCTTGGGTACCCCTCCATATCCTCCACTACCTGGAGCTGGCGGCGGGGATCGAACCCGCGACCTGCCGCTTACAAGGCGGCTGCTCTTCCACCTGAGCTACGCCAGCGTAGCGGATCCTCCGCTACGAAACGAACGCGACCGGGAGGAATCATCCCCTCGGCCCGTCGGTGGGGTGGCCTTCTACGAGGATCGGCCCGGGGAGTCAAGGGGAATCGAACCCGCCCGGCGCTGCCGGGCGATCTCGTAGAGGAGGATCGAGGCCGAGGCGCTCACGGAGAAGCTGCCGACTCCCTCTCCGAGCATCGGGATGGAGACGACCGCGTCGCAATGCTCCCGCGTGAGGCGACGCAGGCCCTCGCCTTCCGAACCGACCACCAGGCAAATCGCGCCGCGCAGATCGGCGCGATCGCAGGGCGTGCCGTCCACGTCGGCCCCCACCACGCGGAGGCCCGCCTCGCGAAGCGTCTCCAGGGCGCGGGCGAGGTTGGTGACGCGTGCCACCGGAACGCGGGAAGCCGCCCCGGCGCTGGCCTTGACCGCCGCGGCCGTGAGCCCCGCGGCCCGGTCCTTCGGGACGATCACGCCGTGGGCGCCGAGGAGATGCGCCGAGCGCAGGACCACGCCGAGGTGGACGGGATCCTGGACGTGGTCGAGGGCGACGAAGAGCGCGTCTCCCTTCGACCGCGCGAGGAGCTCGTCGAGCGACGCGTAGCCGAACTCGGCGACGCGCGCGACCACGCCCTGGTGGACGGCGCCCCTCGCCATGCGGTCGATGCGCTCGCGGGGGCAGCGCTCGACGCGAACGCCCAGGGACCGCGCGCGCTCCACCAGTCGCTGCACCGCCGGACCGCGCGCGGTCTCCGCCACCCAGATGCGCTCCACCGCGTCCGGCCGGGCGGCGAGCGCCTCCTCGACGGGGTGCACCCCGTGGACGAACATCACTGGACCTGCGTTGTGGCGTGGAGCTTCTCGGCGGTCTTCATGCAGAGCTCGGCGATGCAGACGTAGAAGTCGAGGTCGACGTCCAGCTCGCCCTCGCCCACCTGCTCGCCGCGAACGGGGATCTCGAAGACCGGGCCCTTGCCCTCCACGCGAACGTGGTCCGCGTAGCCGAGCCGGTCCTTCTCCGCGCGGATGGCCCCGCGCGACTCCAGCGTGGCCCGAAGCGGCGTCTGGGGCTTGACCTCGGCGCCGTCCTTGGGGCGGATGGCCAGGGTGAAGGTGGCCGACTCGCCCGCGGCGATCTTCTCCGGGGCCTCGAGCTTCACGTCGTAAAGGCTGCGGGGATCCAGGTTCTCGAGATCCCGTGCGCTCCCCCCGGCCGTCTCGGAGGTGTTGGCGACCGCCGGGGACTCCGCCTTCGTGCAGCCGCAGAGAGCCGCCGCGCCCAGCAGGCACGCCGCCCAAAAGTGCCTCGTCCTTCGCATCGTCCTTCCTTCCCTTCGCCCAGGCCGACCTCAGCACGACGTCGAGGCGGCCCAGCTCGATCCTTCCGACACCGCGGCTTCGACGATCGTTCCCGCCAGATCGCGGCCGGTCGCCTTCTCCAGGGCCAGGAGCGCCGGCGCCGCGTCGACCTCGAAGACCCGGGGCTGGTCCCGCCGGTCGAGCATGTCCACGGCGGCCACCCCGAGACCGAGGAGCCGGGCCGTCGCCTCGGCCACCTCCACCAGGTTGGATGATAACGGGATGGATTCGTAGCGCGCCCCCGGCTCGAGCGCCCGCCCCAGCCGCCCGGGCTGGGGGATGCGCCGCACCGCGCAGACCACGCGTCCGCCCACGACCAGCACCCGCACGTCGCGCTCCGACGGCGCGTGCAGGTAGCGCTGGACCAGGATGTCCTGGCCGAGGCGGAAGAGCACCTCGAGCGCCGCCTCCAGCGAGTGCGGCGTCTCGCAGATCACCGTCGCCCGCCGCTCGCCGCCGCGCAGCACGCCCAGCCGCACCGGCAATCCTCCGACCCACTCGATGAGGCGCCGGACGCCCCGCGCGTCCCGCCCCACCACGGTGCGGGAGACGTCGATGCCGTGCTCGGCGAGGAGCTGGAGGGCGTGCATGGGGTGGCTCGCGCGGGCGATGGCCTCGGCGGGGTTGAGCACGCGCGCACCCGCGATCTCGAGGTGGTGGAGGACCGCCAGAGCGTGCGAGGAGTTGGTGCGCAGGCGAGGCACGACCGCGTCCACCTCCCCCACCCGCTTGCCGCGGTGCAGGAGCCGCGACCGCTGGCCGTCCACGTAGGCGGTGCAGACGGCGGGGTCGAGGAAGCGGGGGGAGAGGCCGCGCGCTCGCGCGGCGCGCAAAAGCCTCCGCGTGCTGCCGCGCCGGCTGCGGGCGAGGACGACGAGGGTCTTCGAGCCGGTCACGGCCCGCACGCTACCACGGCGGCCCGCCCGTCGCACCCCGGATCGAAGGTGGAGGACTCGGGCTCGCGCTCGGAGCCCGCCCGTTCCCGCTGCTCGCGCTGCGCGGCGGTGGGGAATTGCTCCACCCAGACCAGATCCACGCCGCCGCTGGCCGCGTCGCCGAAATTCGACTGCACCGCGATGGTGCGCGAGAGCCGGTACGTCAGGCGCACCTCGTTGGCGTTCTCCCACGGCTCGGGAAAGAGATTGCGCGCGTAGCCGATGTAGAGCCGCGGGCCCACGTAGGTTCCCGCCTGCAGCAGCGTGCGGCCGTTGACGGCCTCCACGGTGAGCACGTCGATGGGGACGCCCGGTCTGAGCGCCTGCAGGAAGCGGTCGGCCGCCAGCGCGCCGACCAGCGAGGCAGCGGCCCCCACCGTCGCCGGCTCCTCCACGGGCTCGCCTTCGGTGGGCGTGAGCCTGGCCGCCGGCCGTGCGCCCCCCGAGGCGATGAGCAGCGCGATCTCGCCCTCCGTGAGCGGCGGCTCGGAGCGGAGCTGGAGCGCCGGCTCGCGGACCGTACCGCCGACGTCGATCCAGGCGGTGGCACCCACGCCCTCGAATCGGGCGCGCAGGGCGAGGTCGGGGTTGCCGAGCGGCGAATCCGCCCACCGCACCCGACTCTCCTCCACGACGAATGTCCGCCCGAAGAGCGCCACCTGCCCTCCCGGCGTGGTCGCCTCGCCGCTGGCGCGGGGCTCCCCCTCCCCGCTGGAGCGCACGAGGAGTCCGACGTCGGCGTTGAGGGAGATGTCGGGCGCGCGAAGCTGGACGGGCTCGGCCACCGCCAGTCGCACGACGAAGGGCATCGGCAGGGCGCGGCGCTTCTCCTCGCGCCGCTCGAAGTAGACGACGTCCTCGGAGAGCGAGAGGTCGTGCAGGTGGCGCCCGGCGAGGGTGGGAATCTCCACGCGAGCCGAGTCGAGTTCGACCGCGGCCTCGAGCGCGCGTTCCACGCGCCCGGTGATCCGGCCGCGGGTGTCGATGCGGGCAACCTCGCCCTGCGACCCGCCCACGGGGAACTGGCGGGCGCGCAAGCCCAGATCGAAGGCGAAGCGGTCGGGGCGCCCCTCGATCGCGCCGCGCGCGACCGCGATCCCTGGGCCGCCGTGGGCCTCGAGGAGATCGAGATCCACGCGATCCGGCTCGAGGCGTGCCCGCAGGCCGATGCCTTCGTAGCGAAGTCCGCCAACGGCCTGGACCACGCCCTCCCGCACCTCGACCCTCCCCGCCGGGAAGATCGCGTCGGGCCGGCCCTCGCCGGAAAGCTCCGCGTCGAGCTTCCCCTCCGCCGCCGCGAGCACCGGCAGCAGCGAGAGCGGAGCGAGGGAGAAGGACTCGGCGCGGACGGCGGCGCGAATGCGCGTTCGGGCGAGCCTCCAGGGCGGGAAGGGCATGCCGTCGAGCGTGGTCGCGGCCGCCTCGAAAGTGCCGCCCTCCGGATCGATGGCGAAGACCGCGACCTCGAGCTCTTTCCCGAGCCGCGCCCGCGCCTCCACGCTGCCCAGCCGCCTGCGATCCCAGACGAGGTCGCGGATATCCGCCACGGCGGTTCCGGCGAGGGCGTCGAGGGAGCCTTCCAGGCGGCCGTACGAGGCGAGGATTCCGGTGATCGGCCGGCGCAGCGGCAGCGCCGAGAGGTCGAACGAGGGGAGATCCCAGTACGCAGAGATCACCGTCTTATCACTGAACGTGAGAACCTCAGCCAGGGGTTCGTCGACGCGGAGGACAGTCGGAGCGGCGGCTGGTCCGCCAGCGAAGCGGCGAGGTCGAAATGCACCGAGGAAGCGGTGGACCGCGCCGCCAGCGCCAGGTCGACGGGGCCGAGCGACTCGGGAAGGATGGCCGAGACGTCCACGCGCGCCTCGCCGCGAGGCGCCCGGAATGGCCCCCGGAGATCGGCGCTCGCCGTGGCCAGGCCCTCGACTCCCGCCCATGCGGCGAGGTCGATCCCGCGCGCCTGGAAGGCGGCGGCCGACTCCGGCGCGGCGAGGAACGCCCGCAGCTCCCGCTCCGGATCGCAGAGGGCCCGGCGAAGCGAGAAGGGAAAGCGGCCGGCGAGGTCGAGGATGCGCGCCTCGCCCTGCCAGGCGCTTCCCTCGAGAGTCGCCACGTCGTCCCGCAGCGCGGCGACGAGGTGCGCGTCGATCGTCGGCCCGCGATCGACGAGGGGCCGCAGGCCCGCGAGAAGAACGGTGGCGTCGAGGCGCGGCCGGGCCAGCGTCCCCCGGAGCCGGAGGCGCGAGCGGATGTGCGCCGGCGGCAGCCGAACCGCGAGGCGCCGCCCCAGCCCCGAGGCGTCGAGGGGGTCGAGGCGGACGTCGAGCTCGAGGCGGTCGTGTGGGCCAGGCGAGGACGCGGGCAGGTCGGCGTCGATCCACGCGGCCCCCACGCCGGAGGCGGCGATCCGCGCCTCCCCGCGGATCCGGCCCCCGGAGGGCCGCGCCGCGAGGTCGGCGACGATCGCGTCCCGGGTGGCGCCCTCGTCGGTGCGAACGCGGGCGGCGGTGGCGCCGTCGCCCTCCCGCCGGGCGTCGACGCGCACGCGCTCGAGTGCCAGGCCGCGCCAGCGCAGGCGCTCGCCCCGAAGCGTCGCGCGTCCGCGAGGCGGATCGAGTCGCCCCTCGCCCGCCAGGTCGAGTCCGGTGACGACGATGTCCTCCACTGCGAGCCGACCCATGCGTCCGGAGAACTCGACCTCCGCATCCGGCAGCTCGCCGCGCAGTCGAAGGTCCAGGTTCCCCTCCCCCGCGAGGCGCGGAAGATCGAGACCGAGCGCGGACTCTGCGAGCCCAGCGAGGCGCCTCAGGTCGAGGATCTCGAGGCGGAGATCCAGCCGGGCACGGCGAGGACGGAGCGCTCCGGTCGAGCGAGCGCGAGCGCCGGGAAGCTCGAGCTCCAGCTCCTCGAGCACCACTTCCTGCCCGCGCAGACGTGCGCGCGCGCGACCCGGCCCCGGCGTGGACTCCGGGTCGAGCTGGAGGGCGACGGCCACCTCCAAGACGCGCTCGATGTCTGCCGCGAAGCTGCCGCGGCCGCTCAGGCGAGCGCGTGGCGCGCCCTGCCAGAAGGCGGAGGGGTCTGCGTTCTGCAGGACGAGGCCGCCCTCGTACCGCAGAAAGTCGTGCCCGCGAACGTCGACGACGACCCTGCCGCCGCCGCGCGGCTCGAGGCGGATCTCGGCCCGGCTTTCGCGGGCGAGGTACGCGTCCACCCGGAGGGGCAGGCGCCGCGGAATCGCGATGCCGACCTCGCGCGCCTCGACCGGATCCATAACGCCCGAGAGGCGGACGTCTCCCCACAGGTCGTGAATGTCTCCTTCACCCTCGGCCCACAGGTCCGTGCCGCCGAGCGAGACGACGAGCCCGTGGAGCAGGAGTGTCCAGCCGCCGAGGGAAGCGTGGAGTTCGACGTGAAGCGGCGCCTCCACCGGGAGGAAGGCTTTTGCGTCCGCGCGCAGCTCCAGCTCGGCGTGGTCCCCCCTCCAGAGCCCGCGCGCGAAGACCCCGACGTCTCGCGCCAGGACCACGCGCTCGCCCTCCTCCGTGGAGAGGAGGAAGGCGCCGTCGCCGAGCCGCAGGCCGGCGAGGTGAAGCGGGATCGGCGCGCGCGGCGGCTGGTCCGCCTTCCGCGTGCGCGGCGTCGGCGCCTTCTCCGGCAGGAAGACCGCGCCCAGACCGGCCCCCGGATCGTCCGCCGAAACCCGCGCCAGCGGCCGGACGACGTCGACCTCGATCCCGGCCCGGCCGAGGAGGAGCCCGCCGGGCGAGATGCGGATCTCCACGCGCTCGACCGACGCAGCGGGGACGCCCCTGGGGTCCAGGAGGAGAGCGGGTCCTATGTGAATGCGACCGACGTCCGCCAGCCGGATCTCGGAGAGGAGGATCTCCCCCTGAAAAATCGAACCAAGGATGCGCTCCACGAGGCCAGCCGCGCGCTGGCCGCCCCATGGCGAGGCCAAAAAAAGACAGACATTCCAGACCAGGGAGAAAATGCAAAACAGGACGACCGGCCCCCACTTCCTCATCTAGAACGCCTCGCCGAGGGAGACGAAGACCGAGAACCAGTCGATGAAATTGTCCTCGAGGACCGCGTTCGAGTTCACCACCTCGATGTGCCGTCGGAGCGGTCGGTAGCTCACGTCGAGGCGAACGGGGCCGACCGGCGTGCGCAGCCGAAGTCCCGTGCCCACGGCCATGTGCACCTCGCGCAGCCGGAAGGCCTCGGTGGATCCGGCGGCCACGTTCCCGGCGTCGGCGAAGAAGACCGTGGCGAGCCTCCGCGACAGGTACCAGCGGAACTCCGCCGTGGCGAGAAGGCTCGAATTTCCACCGAGCGGGACGAATACCGTCTCGCGGTCCTCACCACGCCCCACCTCCACCGCCTCCAGGGGCGAGAGACGCGTGGCCCCCACCCCGCGAAAGCCCGCGGCGCCTCCCCCGAAAAATCGAACCACGATGGGAGAGCAACGCGTTCGCAGGTCGTAGGGCGTGGGCGCCTCCGCCTCGCATTCCGCGACCGGCTGCAACGGTTGCAGGATGCCCGCTTCCAGGCGGAGCGCGAGCACCCAGTCCGGGCCGATCGGGAGGTAGGTGCGAAACTCGGGGACGATGCGAACCCAGTCGAAGTCTCCGCCCAGGACGATGCCGCCCTCCTGCAGCCCGAGGGCGGCGAAGAAACCCGAGCGCGGCTCCAGCGGATCCGAGCGCCGGTCGACGACCAGCTGCTGCTCGAGGAAGGAGAACGTGCATCCGCCGGGGCAGTTGACGGGCGGAAGCGGACGGGCCGTCGCCACCGGCGCGGTGAAGGTGCGCACGTCGAAGTAGCGCTGGATCTGGTAGCTCGGCACCAGGTAGAGCCAGCGTCGGAAACGGATGGGAAGGCCGAGGCTGGCGCGGATCGACTGGGAGACGAAGGAAAGCGTGAGCTGCCGCTCGTAGGTGAGGGCCGCCGCCAGGTCGATGCGATTCCCGATCACCGCGGGCTGGGTGAAGCGGAGCGAGGAGATCGCGGCGATGCCGGATTCCACCTCGGCCGCGCCGAAGATGAAGCGGTAGGCGAGCTCGTTGTCGAACTCCAGGCGCTGAAGGCCGCCAAAGAGATCGAGGTGGGCGAAGTCTGCCACCAGGCGAACCTGCTGGTAGCTCTGCTCGATGCCGGCTCCGACGCCCAACCTGAAGCGGAGGAAATCCGCTTCCCGCACCGTGACCCCCACCGGGACCGTGGCCGTCTCCGGGTCGGGCTCGCCCTTGCGCACCACCGCGGTGGAGAAGACGCCGAGGTCGAAAACCTCGGCCTGGGCCTCGCGCAGTCGCGTCGGCGAGTAGCGATCTCCTTTCTCGAGGACCGGCTCGACCGCGGCGAGAATGCGGTGGCGGGGAACCATCACGTTCCCCACCACGTTCACGTCGCCGAAGCGATACCGGAGCCCGGGCGAGACGAGGTAGACGGCGTGGACCTCCGCCCGCTCGCGGTCCACTTCCACCCGCGCCTCGACGGATGCCTCGGCGTAGCCCTCCTCCTCGAGCCGGCTCTGGATCTGCTCCTTGAACGCCTCGTGGGCGGTCTCGGTCCAGCGCTCCCCCTGGCGCACCGGATTGCCCGAGAGAACGCGCCGGCGGACATCCGGGGGGAGGTCCTCGCCCCCTACGATCAGGACCGAGCCGAGGATGGCGGGCGGCCCCTCCTCCACCACGAACTGGACGTGGACCCTACCCCGCGACATGGGCAGCAGCTGGTGCGAGGCCCGCGCGGAGAAGAAGCCCTCGCTGCGGTAGAAGGCCTCGATCCGCCGCTCGTCCTCGGCGATCTGCCCCCGGTCGAGGGTCCTCACCGCGCCGAAAAAGAGGAAGCGGTCCGTGGGCCGGGTGGTGAGCCCGCCGAGGATCCGGTGGGTGGGAAGGCTCCGGTTGCCCTCGATCGAGACCCTGCCCACGCGCGGCTCGTCCGGCCGCTGGGCGCGGGCCGCGGTGGCAATCAGGAGCAGGAGGA
>Ga0181312_1143_pt1 | contig 24802 bp, 17 predicted proteins | sample NewIslPassag4_SG_FD_118949 | JGI IMG/M metagenome (GOLD analysis project Ga0181312, IMG submission 118949) | reverse complement strand
GGACGAGTACGCCGAGGAGGACGAGGACGATGAGGAGGAGGAAGAGGGCCTCGACGACGACTACCTGGAGATCGTCGAGGGCTTCGAGGCCGACCTGGCCCGCTACGTCGGCACGCTGAGGGCCGCCGACCCCGACCTGGCCGCCGACATCGAGGAGGCCATCGAGGAGCTGGAGGAGGCCATCGAGGCGGGCGAGGACTACGACGACCAGCTCGTGGCGCTGCGCGTCTTCCTCGACGCCGCCTACGACGTCGTGATCCCGGCCGAGCTGCGCTCCGACCCCGCCTTCGTGGCGGCCGTGATCGTGGAGCTCTCCATGGGCGAGGGCGGCGTCGGCGAGGGCTACGAGGAGGCGGTCGAGGGCGAACTGGGCGCCTACACGATGGGCTACGCGGCTCTGGAGCGCGTGGGCGCCCTGTGGGCCGACATCGCCGGCGGCGCCACCGAGCAGCAGCGCGCGGACGTCGAGGAGATGCTCGAGTTCCTCGCCACCGTCTACCCGGTGCCCGTGATCGACGAGCCGATCGTCGGCAACCCCGAGGAGGCCGAAGCCCCCGTCCAGCGCATGATCGGCGTGCTCGAGACCGTCGTGGACGCCGAGCTGTTCCCCGGCCGCGACCTGGCGGCCCTGGCCGCCCACCTGCCCGAGGAGCTCGCCGGCTACTGCGAGATGTACGACGCCGGTGAGGACGAGCGCGCCCTGGAGGGCGTCATCGCCGTCGGCTACCTCTACCTGTCGGCCGACCTGGGCGACTTCCTCGGCTTCATGGCCCCCGAGGTCCACGAGGAGGCCCTCGAGCTGATCGTCGCCCTCACCGGCTTGGAGCCCGAGGAGGAGGGCGAGGAGGAGGAAGACGAAGACGAGGACGACGACGATGAGCGTCCCGCCGTCGCAGACCCCGCCGCCTCCTGCCGCGAGCTGCTCGAGGTCTTCCGCGAGGCTCACGAGGTGTTCGGAGGCTGAGCGGTTTCGGGGTAGCGTCTAGGCGATGAGCCTCGTACCCGAACGTGGGGGCTCGCCGGCCGCCGCAGCGGCCGCCGGCGGGCCCTCCGCCGTTCCGCAGGGCGTCGCGTCGGAGCCCGACAGGGCGCCCTCGCCCGTGGCGGCGCCAGGAACCGTCCCGGCCGTCACCGCAGAGGCCCTAGGCCGGCGCTACGGCGACCTCGTCGCCGTGGACTCGCTCACGTTCAGCGTCGCCCAGGGCGAGTTCTTCGCGCTGCTGGGGCCGAACGGCGCGGGCAAGACGACCACGATCCACATGCTCACGACGCTGGTGCGCCCCAGCGCGGGCCGCGCCAGCGTGATGGGCTACGACGTCGTGCGCGAGCCGCAACGGGTGCGCGAGGTGCTGGGCATGGTCTTCCAGGACCCCGCCGTCGACGAGCGGCTCACCGCCCGCGAGAACCTCGAGCTGCACGCCGTCCTCTACGGCATCCCGGCGCGCGAGCGGCGCGAGGCCGTCGAGCAGGCCCTGGCCTGGGCCTCTCTCAGCGAGGCGGGCGACCGGAAGGTGCGCGGCTTCTCGGGTGGGATGAAGCGGCGCCTGGAGCTGGCGCGGGCGCTGATGCACTCGCCCGGCGTCCTCTTCCTCGACGAGCCCACGCTGGGCCTGGACCCGCAGGGCCGCCGTCACCTGTGGGAGCGCATCGACGCGCTGCGCCGCGAGGGCCTGACCGTCCTGATGACCACGCACAACCTGCCCGAGGCCGAGGCCTGCGACAGGGTGGGGATCATCGACGCCGGGCGCCTGGTGGAGATCGGCCCGCCCGCCGAGCTGATCGCCAGGCACGCCGGCGAAGGGGGCGACCTGGAGGACGTGTTCATCGCCCTGACNGGCAAGCAGCTGCGCGACGAGGAGGCCACGGCGCGCGACCTGATGGTCAGCTTCGCCAAGCGCGGAGGGGAGCACACGCGATGACCGCTCCGGCGGTGACCGGCAGACGCTACGCCAAGGCGCCGCCCTCGTGGGCCGGCATCGCCCCCTCGGTCGTGTGGGTGATGTGGCGGCGCGAGATGCTGCGCTACTCCCGCGACCGCTCGCAGCTCTTCGGCGGCGTGTCGCGCACCGTGCTCTGGCTCGTGATCCTCGGCTTCGGCCTGGGCGCCGCGCTGCGCGAGATCGAGGGCTACAGCTACGCCCAGTACATCCTCCCGGGCGTGATCGTCCTCAACGTGCTCTTCGCCGCCCTCCAGTGCGCCATCTCGCTGGTGTGGGACCGCCAGGTGGGCATCATGCGCGAGGTCTTCGTCTCGCCCTCGCCGATGCTCTCCGTGGCGCTGGGCAAGCTGCTGGGCGGGGCGACGGTCTCGGTGATCCAGGGCTCCATCCCGCTGCTGTTCACGCCGCTCATCGGCGTGCGCCTGACCGTCTGGTCGGTGCTGGGCGCCTGGGCGGTGATGTTCTTCCTCGGCCTCTTCGTGACCGCGCTCGGCGTGATCATCGCGGCACGCCTGCGCACGTTCGAGGGCTTCGGCAGCATCTCGAACGGCGTGATCCAGCCGCTCTACTTCCTCTCGGGCTCGATCTTCCCGCTGCGGGGCGTGATCGGCGGCGTCGGCTTCCTGGAGATCCCGCAGCACCTGCGGGAGGAGCTGAGGAGGCTGGGCATCTTCGCCATCGGCGGCGGCTGGGTCGTCCAGCTCCCCACCTGGATCCAGGCGCTCGTCTACGTGAACCCCGTCAGCTACCAGCTCGACCTGCTCAGGTACGTGCTGCTGCGCTTCCAGCAGCTCCCCATGGCCGCCAACATCGCCGTGACCTTCGGCGCGGCGCCCCTCGCCGTGGTGTTCGCGGCTTGGGCTATGCGGAGGATGGCTTCGGCGGACAGGTAGAGGTGGGGCTGGCGTAGGGCAGGTAGGGGAGAACCGGCCCCAGGTAGGCAAGTGGCGGGGCTGCTAGGCGCCATAGGGTCGTCCCCCACGAAGCAGTCGGCCGGACACGCACCGGCCCGGCCCGAGCGACCTCACGTGGTTCCCAGGTATCGAACATGACTTCCACGTCGCAGGCCTGACACCGCCCCTGAGCCTGTGACGGCGAGCGGGGGGACGCCCGGCGTGTCCTGCTGGCCGTGGCATGGGAGGCGGGACCCATGAGACGCTTCCAGATCGCCGGCACGCTGGCGCCAGCGCCGAACGGCGCGGCGCGCCCATGCACCCAAGCCGGGAGGGCGTACGCCGCCGTCAGGCTGCTGGCGGTGGCGGAGCTCGAGGGGACCCGCGGCAGTCATACCGTGCACAGTCGTGCCCGCTTAGGACGGCACGGTAGAATCGCGGCAGCCGATATATCGTTCGCGTCTTCCTGGCTGCCTAGGAGCCGTGCATGCTGATCCAGGACCGGGTCGCCCCGGGTCGAAACCTCATACGTGCCCTGCGGGAAGGACGGCGCGGTTGGTGGCGGAGGGCCGTCGCCGATGCCCTCTTCGTCTCGCTGGTCGCTGGGGCGGTCGCCGCCGTGGCGGCATGGGTCAGCTCCTGGCTCGCGGGCCGAGCCGGCCCGGCGCTCGGGGGCCTCGGCCTGCGGCCCGTGTTAGTCGCCGCGGCCGGCGGGCTCTCTGCGGGTCTGGCTGCAGCCGCCCTCCGCTCGCCCTCGCTCCTCGACGTCGCAAGGCGTGTGGATCGTCTGCTCGGTCAGTCGGAGCGCTTCTCCACCGCGTTCGAGGTACTGGAAGGTGGCGGGCCTTCTAACGTGGTCGCGCGCGCCCTGGTGGCCGAGGTGGAGGAGAGGGCGGCGAGGCTCGATGCCGCCCTGGCGGGCTGGGCGCGGCGCCGGGACGGGCTCGGGAAGGCGGCCGCTTTCGCGACGCTGCTGGCCGCCGCCGTGATGGTCATGCCGGTGCCGGCACGCGGTGTGGTAGGCGGGACCGGGGCGCCAGCGTTAGCTGCAGCGGCGCGCGCTCGCGACGCGGTCACCCTGGCGGGTATCGCCGAGCTGCTCGACCTGGTGGGCGAGCAGGAGGACAGCGACTACCTACGCGCATTGGCGGCCTCGTTCACCGACCTCTCCGCGCGCGTGAGCTCCCGCGCCGTGAGCGCCGCGGAGGCCGACATGGTCGCCCAAGAGTTAGCCGAGCACCTGCAAGTCGCCGCGCAGGATGTCGGCGGCGCGTTCGCGGCAGCGGTGGAGGCCGCCTTCGCACCCGAGGTCGGACGGGCGGCCATGGGGTCGAACGCCCCCGGTTCGGAGGCGACCCGAAGCGGGCGGTCGGGCGGCGCGGCAGAGGAGCCGGCGGCCGCCTCGCGGGGCGGCGCCGACGACCCGAGCGCCTCGTACTACCGGTCCTACGATTTCCTCATGGAACGGTTCGAGGCTGACCCGACGTCGGTCGGCGTGCGTCCGCAGCGCCAAGCCGGGTCGACCGTGGCCGGCGACGCGAGCTTCTACGGCGGCGTGCTGAACGCCGACACCGACCCGAACGCGACGCCGTCGCAGCAGACGGCTCTGGGCCGGTCCGAGGGCAGGGCCGGCGGGGCACCGGCGGGCGCGGCGGAGCGCTCGAGCGACGCGGCGGGCGATGGCGCCGGCCAGGGTGGGNCCGACCTGGGTGCGCTCTCCGACGCCTTCCTCGACCTCCCGGCCCAGGGCGTCGAGGCCGCCGCCTTGCCCCGCAACCAGCGCGAGGACGGTGAGTTCGTCGAGATGGAGCTGGTGCCCCTCTCCGACGCCGGCGCCGCGTCGACCACGGTGCCGACGAGCGTAGCGCCGGCCTTCGTGCGCTCCGAGGAGGCGGCGTTCGCGTTCCGCGGCATCGGGCCGGAGCACGCCGTCGTCGTGAGCCGTTACTTCACCCCGGACGCCGCCCCCGGCGACAGGTCCAGATGAGGCCAGGTACTCGGTGAGATGGAAGAGCGAGTGAACGATACGCCGAACGTCGACGAGCGCACCGAGCAGGAGCGCCTGCAGGAGGCCCTCGAGAGGCTGGAGCGCGCCCGCGAGGCCGTGCGGCGCGTCGTGGTCGGCCAGGAAGGGGTCATCGACGAGGTGACCATCGCTCTCCTCACAGGCGGCCACGTACTCATCGAGAGCCCGCCCGGCCTGGGCAAGACGCTACTGGTACGCACTCTGGGCACGGTGTTCGGGTTGAAGCTGAACCGTATCCAGTTCACCCCCGACCTGATGCCGGCCGACATCACGGGGACGTACGTGCTGGCGGGCGGCGACCAGAACCAGGGCGTGCGCACCACGTTCCAGCCCGGGCCCGTGTTCGCCCAGATGGTCCTGGCCGACGAGATCAACCGGGCCACACCCAAGACCCAGTCCTCGCTGCTCGAGGCCATGCAGGAGGGCACCGTCACGGTGATGGGCGTCGAGTACGAGCTGCCCAAGCCGTTCTTCGTGCTGGCTACCCAGAACCCAATCGAGATGGAGGGCACGTACGTGCTCCCCGAGGCGCAGGTCGACAGGTTCTTCTTCAAGGTCACGCTCGACTACCCATCGCAGGGCATGCTCGAGTCGATCCTCGACGCCACCACGGGCCTCGAGGTGCCCGAGCCAGAGCCCGTACTCGGACCGGCCGACGTCCTAGCCCTGCAGCGCTGGACGCGCGACGTGCCCATCTCCAGCGAGCTAAGGGCCCTCGTCGCGCGCATGGCTCGCTCCACGCAGCCCGAGCTGCCCGACGCGGTCGAGCGCGTCAAGCGCTACGTGCGCTACGGGGTGTCGCCGCGCGGCGCTCAGGCCCTGGTGCTGGCGGCCAAGGCGCGGGCTTTGATGAACGGTCGCTACAACGTCTCCCTGGAGGACGTGACGGCGGTAGCGCTTCCCGCCCTGAGGCATCGTCTCCAGGTCAACTTCGAGGGCGAGGCCGCCGGCGTGGAGGTTGACGACCTCATCGCCGAGGTCATCGAGGCGGTGGCGATCACACGCCGATGAACCGGGCGCTCCCGAGCGAGGTAATGCGCGCGCTGGGCCACTCCAAGCTGATCGCGCTGCAGGCGCCGGCCAACGCGGCCATAGGAGAGAGGCGGTCTCGCGCCGTGGGCGCTGGCATGGAGTTCGCCCAGTACAAGGACTACGAGCCGGGCGACGACATGCGCCACCTCGACAGGCACGTCTACGCTCGGCACGGGAAGACCGTAGTCAAGCGCTTCCACCTGGAGCAGAGGCTGCGCGTGTCGGTTCTGCTCGACGCCAGCGCGTCCATGGCCGTTGACCCTGGCTCGTGGGACCGAGCCGTAGACGTGGCCGCGGTGTTCGGGGAGGCCACCCTGAACGGCGGCGACCAGGTCCGCTTCGGTGTCGCGAAGGACGGCCGCGTCATCTGGGGTGAGGTCACGAGCCGAGACGCTCAGCTGCGGCGAGAGGTGTCGCGCCTCGCCCGGATCGTTCCGGACGGGCACTTTGCTGCGATGACCGAGCTGGCGTCCCGCTCGCTGGAGGCGCTCGACAAGCCGGGCATGCTCGTCGTGATCAGCGACTGGCTCGTTGATGGCTTCGCCGAGGCGCTGCGCTCCTGGCGCGTCCGCTCGCAGGAGGTCGTCGCTGTGCAGGTGCTCGGCGAGGCCGAGGCCGGCGGGCGCGGGGAGACCGGCTCGCTGCGGCTCGTGGACGTCGAGACCGGGGAGGTCGTCGAGAGACAGGCCGATGCGCGCACTTGGCGCGCCTACCGTGCCGCCGTCGCCGAGTGGAGCGCCCAGGTACGGTCGGCCGTGTGGGCCGTGGAGGGCCGGTGGGTCTCCACAGCGGCGCACGAGCCTCTCGACGCCTCCTTCGTCACCGACCTGCGCAGGCAGGGACTGGTCACGTGACCTTCATCCAGCCGGCGTGGCTGTGGCTGCTGCCGGTGGCCCTGCCTTTGGTCCTCATGTTGCACGCTAGGCGCCGCCGTGACGTCGTGGTGCCGAGCCTGGTCGTGTGGCGGCGTGTGCGCACGGAGAGCGCCCCGGCTCCCAGCCGCCGCAGCTTCCCGTGGCGCGACCCGCTGCTCTGGCTGCAGCTCCTCGCCATCGCTCTGCTCACGCTGGCGCTGGCCCGACCCGTGCTCGGCGAGTTCGGAGACGCTCGCTGGGTCGTGCTCCTCGACGCCTCGCTGTCGATGAGCGCCACCGATGTCGCGCCCAGCCGCTTCGACGAAGCGCGGCGCGAGGTGGAGCGGCGCTGGGGCGGCCGCGGCGCGAACGGGACGGTCTCGCTAGTCAGCGTCGGGCCGAGCGCCCGGCTCGTCACCGCCGACTGGTCCTCGGGGCCGGGCCTGCGCCGCGCGCTCGCCGAGTTGCAGGTCAGCGCGGGGCCCGCCGACTGGTCCGGGGCCGCAGCGCGCGCCGCGAGCCTGGCGGCCGATGGCGCGCGCGTGGCGGTGGTGACCGACGGCTTCGGTCGTGGGCAGGCGCTGGAGGCGCTGGCGGCGGTGGGCATCGCCGCCGAGGACGTCGCGGTGGTCAGCGTGGGTGCCGGGCTGGTGAACGTCGGCGTCGGCGGCGTGAAGGTGGAGCCGCGCGGGTCACGCCCAGACCAGTGGACGGTGAGCGGCAGGCTCGTGACCTCGGGCTTCGAACGCGGTGACGTGGTGCGGGTCGTGGCGGCGTACCGGCCGCAGGGCACGGCCACCTTCCTGCCCTGGGGGGCCGAGGAGGTAGCCGTGGACGCGGACGGCGCCGGCGAGTTCGCGATCCCGCTCGACCTGCCTGGACCCGGCGAGGTCCAGGTCAGGGGGCCGGAGGGCGACCACCTGCCCGCCGACGACGCCGTCGTCGTGTCGCTGCGCGGCGAGCCCGTACGTGTGGCGGTGGTGGGAGAGGCGCACCCGGCATTGCTGCGCGCCTTGGCCGCCGTAGGCGACCTCGAGGCCTACGCCGTGGCCGCCGTGCCGGCGCCGGCCGAGGCGGCGGCGTTCGACCTGGTGGTCGTCACCTCCGAGACCCCGGACGTGCCGGCTACCTCCACGCTTTGGCTGGGGACAGTGCCGCCGGGGATGCGCGCCGGCGACCCGATCACGGTGGAGCAAGGCGGCCTCGTGGCCGCTCCGCACCCGCTGACGGCGGACCTCGACCCCACCGCGTTCGGCGTGGCGAGCGCCGTGCCTTCGCGCCTCCCCGCCGGCTCGTCGCCTCTCCTGCTCGCCGGTGACGACGTGCTCGCCTGGGCGCGCACGACCACTACAGGCCGCCAGGTCTTACTCGGCTTCGACCTCGAGGACAGCGACTGGACCTCGCAGGTGAGCTTCCCGGCGTTCGTGTCAGCTCTGGTGGCCTGGGCGGCCCCGCGGACCTGGTCGCATGTGCCGGGCGGATGCCGGGCCGGCGAGGCCTGCGGCTGGCCGCGCGAGGCGTTCGCGGGCGGGTGGCGCCTCTTGGACCCGGACGGGTCCGTGGTGCCTGGCACGCCCACGCCTGTGGCGGTCGAGGGGGACTCGCTCGCCACCGCGGTGTGGACCGGTGCGAGCTTCGACGCGGGCTTCGTACCTGACCGCGCCGGTGTGTACATGCTCGAGACGGCCACAGGGTCCGTAACGCTGCCCGTGGTCACGTCACCCCTCGGTGGTGAGCCGGCCGATGCCGGGCCGGCGCGTGCCGTCGGCGCGGCCGCCTCCGCGCCGCGTCCTTGGCGCTGGCTGGCCCTGCTCGCGGCTACGGGGCTGGGTGTCGAGGCCGCGACGGCGCTGGCGCGCCAGAGGCGGGTCGTCCGCCGGCGCTGGCGCGTCCCGCTCGCGCTGACGGGGCTGGCGCTCGTAGCCGTGGTCGCGGCGGTCGCGGGGGTACCCCTACCGTCCTACGGCCCTGCCGGGACTATGGTCTGGGTCGGACGCGACGGCCCGCCTGCGGACGTGGCGCATGGCAGAGGTGTGAACTGGGTTCGGAGGAGGGCCGCTTCCCCGCAGGGTGCCGGTGGAGGCCACGACCTGGCGAGCGCGCTAGAGAGAGCGCTGGCCACTCCGCGCGGTTACGGTGACCTGCGCGTCGTGGTACCCGGCCAGCCGCGCGACGCGCTTCCCGTGCAGGAGGCCGGTCGCCTGGTCGTCGCGGCAGCGGCGCGAGGCGTGAGGTTCGATGTCGTCGACGAAGCCGGTGACCCCGAGGCGGCAGCGACGGCACCGGACTCGGCTACGGTGGAGGCGGTCGCGCTTCCGGACAGGGTGCGCGCCGGCTCGCGCTTCGCCCTGCGGGCGGAGGTGGCGGCCCCACCCGATGCGGCGTGGCGGCTGGCGGTATCGCTCGTGTCCGCCCGTGCCGACTCTGCAGGCGGCGAGGCCGAGCCTCCGGGGGGCCCCGAGCCGACGGCCAGCGCCGAGGCTAGTGGGGTGGGCCCCGGCGTCGCGGTGCTGGAGCTCCAGGCCGGCGGACGGGGCGAGCTCGCTTACCGGCTCGAGCTGCTTCAGGAGGGGGGCGATGGCGCGGTCGACGTCACGAGCGTCACCGTGCACGTGGGTCCGCCTCCAGCGGTGATGCTCGTGGCGACCGACGACCAGCGGGGCGCTGTGCTCGCGTCGGCCTTGGAGACGCAGGGCCTCTCCGTCGAGCGGGCCACGCCCTTCGGGATGCCGGGCACCCTCGAGCGTCTAAGCGATTACGACGCCGTGCTGCTGGTGGACGTCGCCGCCTCCGAGATGTTCCCGGAGTACCAGGCGCTGCTAGAGCGCTACGTCCGCGAGCTCGGGGGCGGGCTGGCGATCGTGGGCGGCACCTCGGCTTTCGGGCCGGGCGGCTACTACGCCACGCCCCTCGAGGAGGTGTCGCCGGTCTCGTCGCGGATCACCGACGAGGCGCCCGAGGTGGCCATGGCCTTCGTGTTGGACCGCTCGGGCAGCATGGGCGGCCTCGTCGAGGGCGCGACCCGCATGGACGTGGCGAAGCTCGCGGCTCTCGAGGCGATAGGCCTGCTGGGCGAGGGCAGCCTGGCGGCCGTGATCGTGTTCGACACCGAAGCCCGCGTGGTCCTGCCCCTTACCCCGGTCGCGGACGAGGACGCGTTCAGGGCGGCCCTGGCGACGGTGAACCCGGCCGGCGGCACCGCGATCTACCCGGGTCTGGTCGCTGCCGGGGAGCTCATGTCGGCGTCCGACTCGGCGACGCGGCACGTGGTCGTCCTGACCGATGGGCTCTCGCAGGAGGGCGACTTCGCCGGCGTGCTGCGGGCGCTCACCGACATGGGCGTCACGACCACGTTCGTGGGCGTTGGGGACGCCGCCGACAGGCGGCAGCTCACGACGCTAGCCAGCTTGAGCGGCGGCACCCTGCACATGGCGCTCGACTTCCGGGCGCTGCCGAGTCTGCTGGCGCAGGAGGCTCTGATGCTCGCCGCCACGCCGATCGAGGAAGGAACCTTCGCCCCCCGCTGGTCCGCCGGGGGTGTCCCCGGCTTCCTCACGGACGCGGCCGATGGCCACCTGCCGGAGCTGACCGGGTACGTGAGGACGACGTCGAAGGACGAGGCCACGGTGCACGCCTACGCCGACGGCGACGACCCGTTGCTGGCGAGTTGGCGTTACGGCCTGGGCCGCGTGGTCGCGTTCACCTCCGACGCGGACGGCAGGTGGTCGCAGGCTTGGACGCGCTTGGACGGCTTCGCTCGCACGTGGGCGCAGCTCGTGAGGTGGGTCGCCGAGAGGCCCGTGCGCGACCCGTGGTCGCTACGCCTGGGCAGGCGGGGTGACGCGCTCGACTTGGTCGTGGACGTGCCCATAGAGGCGCGCTCCGCCTCGGCCACCGGGTTGCCCGTGGTGACCCTCGTGGGCGAGGGCGGCGCGGTGCTGGCTCGGCGCCGGCTCGAGTGGGCGGGGCCCGGGCGGGCAGCCGCCAGCTTCGAGGTCGACTCCGCCGATCCCGGCGAGCTCACTGTTGCGCTGAGCCCCGCCCCGAAGCTCGGGCTGACTGACGGCGTCGCGAGGACGGTCGCTTGGCCGGTGTCACCCGGCATCGCGTCGCGCTCCGACGTAGTGCCGCTCGCCATCCTCGCCGAGGCTACGGGCGGCGCAGTGTACAGGTCCGCGGCCGAGGTCCCGCGAGAGGGCCGGCGCACGTTAGCCTGGCGGCTGCTGCCCGAGGCCTGGCTCCTGGTCGCGCTGCTCGTCTTCCTGACGTCGCTCGCCGTGCGCTACGGCGCGGTGCCGCGCCGACTGGCGGGTGTCAAGGTGCGCCCGGCAGCGCGAACGCGAACAACATCGCCGGGCCCGTGATCGAAGCGGGCAGGCCCGACTCGGGCAGGCCGGCCACGGAGGTGTCGCGCCCCGCCATCACCGCCACGTACTGGACGCCTCCCGCCTCGTAGGTGATCGGCGCGGCGTCCGAGTGGGCCGTGAGGACCTGACTCCAAAGCAACTCTCCGGTGGCGGCGTCGAAGGCTCGGAACTGGCGGTCGGCGAACGCCGAGAACACCAAACCGCCAGCGCTGACGAGCGCGCCGCTGTCATGCGGATAGGGGACGTCGAAGCTCCAGGCGACCTCGCTGGTCGTCGGGTCCAGCGCCGTCAGCGCGCCCCAGCGCGCGAAGTAGTCCTCGGCGAGCCTGACTTCCGCGAGGAGCCACGTCGGGCGCGCGCCGGGCTGCCAGTCGTCGGGGACGCTGCCTGACCCCTGGCGTGAGCAGGCCGTGTCGTTCGGACGGTAGAGAAGGCCGGTGAGAGGGCTGTACGCCCCAGGCGCGATGCTGGCCCAGCGGCTGCCGGGACATACGCGCACGACGTCGTCGGGCGAGGCGCGGCGCATGGCCTCGTCGATCACGGGACGGCCCTCGTCGTCGTACCCGAGGTGCACGTTCCCCTCGAACATCCGGTGCGCGTCCAGCAGCTCGCCCGAGGTGACGTCGACGACGAGCAGGAACCCGGTCGTGGTCGCGAGGAGCGCGGCGCGCACACCGCCCTCGTCGGTGGGCAGGTCGACGATCACGGGCACGGTGTGCTGGTCGTAGCCCCACTCGTCGCCGGGCACGACCTGGTGGAACCACCGCAGCGTGCCGGTGGCGGCGTCGATGCCTACGAAGCTAGCTGTGTAGAGGTCGGCGGTGACGGGCGCGTCGCCGTCGTGACGGCGCGGGTCGAGGTTGTCGGAGGGGATCGGCTGGCCGGTGCCGAACACGACCACATCGGAGATGGGGTCGTAGGCCCCCACGTTCCACGCCGAACCGCCCCCGATGCCGTAGCGGCGGCCCGGCGGGTAAGGACCCCACGTGGACCGTGCCGGATCGTCCTCCGCTACCGGAACGAGGTCGAAGGTCCAAGCCGTCTCGCCGCTAGCGCGGTCGAGCGCCACCAGCCGGCCCGGGACGGGGCTGAGGTCGGCGCCCGTAGGCCCCACCAGCAGGACGTCGCCGGCCAGGATGGGGTTCGTCCTCAGGGCCTCGGCGAAGTCCGGGTTGCTGACGTCGGTGCGCCAGCGCAACTCCCCGGTGTCCGCAGCGAGGGCCACGACTGCGGGCGACGATGGCAGCGCGGCGTACACGGTGACGCCGCCTACGTCGGCGACCACCACTGGGCTGCCGCGCGGAGCTTGCAGGGGCAGTCCCGTCGAGGTCCTGTCGCCCGTCCCCTCCTGGTAGCGCCACAGCTCCGCGCCCGTGGCACCGTCGAGAGCCAGCACGCCCCACTCGGTGCTCACGAACAGGGCGCCGTCCCATGCAGCCGGCGCGCCCTGCACGCGGCCCGTGAACCCGAGGTCGGCTACCCACGCGACCCGCAGGTCGGCGACGTTCCCCACGTTCACCTGATCGAGCGCGCTGAACCTCGTGCCGGACGCGTCGCCCCCGAACTGGGGCCAGTCGCGGGCTGCGCCCTGCGCGCTGCCCCAGACGGCGCCGGCCTGCAGCAGGACCGCGGCAGCCAGCAGGACGGCCGAGCGCAGGCTCAGGGTGCCTCGCATGCCGCGGGTGCCTGCAGCGCCGCGTCGGCGGTGAGGGAAGCGGGCAGCACCTGAACGACGGAGGCGATCGCGGTGCGCGCGGCGGCCGTTCTGCCCCAGCGCGCCTCGGGATCCGCCTGGACGACGTACAGCTCCTGGGTCATCTGGCCGTCCTCGCGGAACGTGACGGCCTCGTCTTTGCCCACGTCGAGCCCGTGACCCGGGTCGCGGAGGAACGCGGCCAGCTCCTCGACCGAGCCCAGCGCGTCGGCCTGCGCCGCCTCCAGCGCTAGGACGATCGCGGCGTAGGTGGCCCAGGCGGCCGGCTCCATGGGCTCGCCGGTGCGCGAAGGGAACGTGTCGTTGAGGACAGAGCCGACGGCAGGGTCCCAGGCCACGACCCGCGGTGGGACGTCGCCCCCGGGCGTCACCTGCCGGAACCGCTCCAGGTAGGGCCGCGATTGTCCCGCGATCGGGCTGACACCCACCAGCGTCACGTCCGGCAGCACCGCCGAGGCCTGGCTCATCAGCGCCTCCTGCGAGTCGGAGGACATCACCAGCAGCACGGCGTCGGCTCCGGCGGCGGCGATCTCCTGCAGTAGCGGGAAGTAGACGAACTGCCCCGGCTCCACCGCGGCCGCGCCGACCAGCGCGGCACCGACCTCCGAGACGAGCCTCTCCACGTAGGGGGTCAGCGCCTCGGCACGGTGGGCGCCCTCGATGACTGCGAAGACCTGCGTGGCGTCTGCCGCTACGGTCGCGAGGCTGGCTCGGACCATCATCGCCGTGCTGGGCGCCACGTGGATCGTGGTGGGGTAGCAGGCGGTGGAGCGCAGGCCGTCGTCGCCCGAGCCCACGTTGAAGAACGGCACGTCGAGCTCGGCCGCCACAGCCGCCAGCGCACGTGCCTCGACGTCGTCGTAGCCGCCCACGATCGCGTTCACGCCGTCGACATGCACAAGCCGCCTGGCGGCCCGTACGGCGGACTCGACGGTGGGCGCGTGGGCGCTCAACACCAGGAAGGGTGCCTGCGAGCCGGCGCGCCGCGTCACGGCGTTCTCGGCGACCAGGACGCCGAGGCGGGCGTCGTCGCCGACCGGCCCGTTCGGCAGGGCTGCCAGCGTGCTCGCGGGGAAGACCACTCCCACCTTCGTCGTGCCCGTCTGCTCATCGGTCTGGATGGGCCTGAACACCTGGAAGCGTGGCACGCCGTAGGCGTCCAGCACGGCGGCCACGTCGTCCCAGCGGGCCGCGAGGGCGCGGTTCAGGGCGTCGCGTAGCGCCTCGTCGTGCGGGCGCACGCCGATCGTGAGGATGCGCGAGAGCTGCAACAGCGACGGGCCGACGTCCACCTCCGGAGTGAGCGGGGCGACGCTCAGCTCGGTGTCGGACTTCGCGGCCCTGGCCGCTGCGTAAGGGCCGTACACGATGGCTACGTCAACCTCGCCGGCCTCCAGGCCATCGAGGATCGGCGAGTGGGGGTCGACGCCGGTGGGCCGCACGACCGCCGCGTACTCGGTCACGTTCGCGAGGATGCCGCGGTTCCGTAGGGCGACCGTGGGCAGCGCTGCCTGGTAGGTGCCGATGCGCAGCTCGCGGAGCTGGGGGTCGTCGAGAGACTCGACCGTGATGCCGTCCTCTGCCCTCGTGACGAACGCGTACGCGGCGTTCAGGTACGGGACTGTGGTCATGAGGTTCGCGACGCCCTCGGCCACGCCGACGGCGACGTCGCACAGGCCAGCGTGGAGTGTGTCGCGGATGCCGACGTCGTCGAACCGCGTCCATGTGAACGTGGCGGTAGCGCCGAGCTCGTCGGCGAGGATCTCCGCGATCTCCACGTCGAAGCCCCCGTGCTGCCGGTCCGACATGGGGTAACTGGACGGCTGCGCGCAGAAGGCCAGCTCGTAGCTGCCCTCCTGCGCGGCCGCGGGCGCGCTCAGGGCGGCCAGGCAGAGCGCAAGGGCTAGGATGCGCGTTCGCACTCTCCGACCTCGCTTTCCGGGCAGGCCGGCAACCTGCGCGAGCTCTCCCCGCCTGCCCAGTCGACGCAGACCGGGAACTGGCGCTCCCGGTCCGCGTCGCTGTCGGAACGGGGCCGACGGCCCCGCCTTGGGTTACGGAAGCTTGAAGACGAAGACCGCCACGCCACCCGTAGGCGGGACGAAGATGCCCTCGACCTCAGGGTTGTAGTCGGGGATGGCGCCGCCGGCCGCGAAGCCGGTCTTGCCGACCATCGTGGCGACGTACTGTTCGCCGTCGACCTCGTACGTGATCGTGCCGGCGTTCGAGCCAGTGGTCAGCGGGTGGCTCCACAGCTCCTCGCCCGTGGCAGCGTCGAACGCGCGGAACGTGCGGTCGGTGAATGCCGAGAACACGAGTCCGCCGCCGGTCACGACGGGACCGGCGTCGTAGCCGTAGTCGTACGTGAACTCCCAGACGACCTCACCCGTGACCGGGTCGAAGGCGCTCAGGCCCCCGAGGCGGTCGAAGTACGTGTTGGCGCCGGTCTCCCAGTCGTAGGCGCGCTCACCGGGCTGCCAGTCGTCGGGGATCGTCACCGAACCGAACTCGATGCAGGCCGTGTTGTTCGGGCGGTAGTAGAGGCCCGTGTCGGGGCTGTAGGCCGGCGGGGCGATGTGGGCCCAACGCAGGCCAGGGCACATGTTGTAGAACTCGAACGTATCGGCGAAAGCCTGGTTGGACTGGCGCGCTTCGTCGCTGACGATAGCGCGGCCGTTCTCGTCGTAGCCCAGGACGATCGTGTACTCGGCTTCGGGGACCACGGTCGTGAAGGCTGGGTGGTTCGCCAGCTGCTCGCCAGTGTCGGCGTCGACGACGTAGATGTAGCCCGTCGAGGAGCCCATGATGGCGACGCGGCGCTGCTCGCCGTTCCAGTCGATCGTCGCGAACGTCGGCACCTGGTGCTGGTCGTAGTCCCACTCGTCGCCCGGGAGGGCCTGGCGGTGCCACTTCAGTTCCCCGGTTTCGGCGTCGAGGGCCACCCACGAGACGGTGTAGAGGTCGTCGGTGACCTCGCCATCAGGGTCGGCGCGGCGCGGGTCGACTCGGTCCCACGGGGTCGGCTGGCCGGTGCCCCAAACGATCGTGTTGGTCTCGGGGTCGTAGGCGCCAGCGTTCCACGCGGAGGCACCGCCGATGCCGGCCTCCCAGGAGGGTGGGTTGTTCCAGGTCTCCCAGGCCGGGTCGTCCGGACCGGTAGGGATGATGTTGAAGGTCCAGAGAAGCTCGCCGTCCTCGGCGCTCAGGGCGATGATGCGGCCGGGCGCGCCGCCGGAGTCGGCGCCTGAGGGGGCGACGACGACCTGACCGTTCGCCCAGATCGGGTTCGTGGTGAAGCCTTCGTTCAGCGCCTCGTTGGTCAGCTGGACCTTCCACAGCTCCTCGCCGGTGGCGGCGTCGAGGGCCACTGTGGCACCGTAGCGTAGGTTGATGAAGACCTTGCCGTCGTACACGAGCGGGCCGCCGCGCGGAGCCGAGTCAGAGATGACCTCGCCCTCGTTCGGCGAGCTGTACTCCCAGAGCGTGCTGCCGTCGGTGGCGTCGAGGGCCGTCACGCCGGTCTGCGTGCTCACGTACATGACGCCGTTCCAGACCGTGGGCGTACCCTGGAACGACTGGCGGTAGCCCATGTCGCGGACCCAGGCGATCTGGAGGTCGGCGACGTTCTCGGCGTTGATCTGGTCAAGCGGGCTGTAGCGCGAGGCGACAGCGTCGCGACCGAACTGGGGCCACTCGCCGGGCGGCGGGTTGATCATGTCCTCGTCGGTCTGAGCGAGGCCGAACCCAGCCAAGGCTCCGGCCGCCACGAGGACGAGGTTACGTACGTTGCGATGCAGTCTCATCGATCTCTCTCCTCCGTGTCGAGCAAGCTCGTGCAGTCGATGTTCATGCGATCGTGACGGTGAACAGAAAGAATGCGTCCTGCACTACTCTCCCGATCCCCTTCAGCGCATGTTCCCAGCAGCCTCCTCTCCCACGGGGCCGAACGCGTTGCCCCAGGAGTTGCGGATGAACGTGGCCACGGCCGCCACCTCGCGGTCGGAGAGCACGTGGCCGAAGCCTGGCATGTATCCCCCGCCGTGGATGATGCGCCGCACGACGCGGTTCACGTTCTCGAGGCGGTTGTTGTCCGCGAGGATGGCGACGTGCTCTGCCAGGGCCTGGTCGCCGTTGGGGCCATGGCAGGCGGCGCAGATGCGGCTGAACACGGTGGAGCCTTCGCGCATGAGCGCGGCCATGTCGTCGCCGCCGGAGGCGTCGTCGTCACCTGAGTCGCCGTCGGCTGGCTCGCCGTTCACCGGCATGCCAACGGGCGTGCCGTCCGGCGCCATCACGAACCAGACGTCGTTGACGCCCTGACCGTTGGCCTGCCCGGCCGCCTCGTCGCCGGCGAAGGCGTAAAGAGGCCAGCCGGCGTACGTGACCTGCTGCGCGCCATCCGTGCGCTCCACCGATCCGACGAGCTCCTGCAAGACGCCCTCGCCGACCGTCACTTCGCCGTCGAACACGAAGGGCGGCCAGTTCTCGGCGCACGCCTCGTAACAGGTGCTCTCGCCCTGCGCGTCGGGAGCGAAGACGTAGAGGGTGTTGCCGGACCGGTCGACGAGCAAGTCTCCCAGCTCCGAGTGGCTCCCGACGGCTAGGTCCGCGTCCCCCTCGGCGGCGAGGGCCATCACGGCGAGAGCCGCCCCCAACGCGAGCGGTAGCACCTTACGCAGGGTCACTGAACCGAAGATCACTGAAGCACTCCTCCTCAAGCGGCTGTCCGCCGCCAGACTTGATGCGCCCCCTGGGCGGGGACGTGTCGGGACGTTCGACCCTTGACGTCCGTCAGCGAACGCATTCGTGCGTGGCAAGTCTAACGCAAATCGTATATCCGGGTAGGCGGTGTGCTTATCTGTCGCTTACGTCGTCGTGATAGAAGGCGCCTCGAAGTGCGTCAACCTACAACGCGTTCAGGCGCCTCTAGGGGGGCGTCATGACGCCCCTCGCCCCTCAACGCCCTAACAGCCTCCCGCGACACGTCCCACAGCGCGGGGTCGTCGGCGTCGCGCGGGCGCGGCAGCCGGCCGGTGACCTGCAGCTGCTCGACGATGCGTCCGGGACCGGGGCTCATGACGACGATCCTGTCGGCGAGGAAGGCGGCCTCGAGCGGGTTGTGGGTGACGAACACGACGGTGCAGCCGAGCTCGTGCCAGAGGTCGAGGAGCTCCTCGCGCATGCGGGTCGCGGTGAGCTCGTCGAGGGAGGAGAACGGCTCGTCCATGAAGAGGACGTCCGGCTTCACGATCAGGGCCCTGGCGACGGCCACGCGCTGTCGCTGGCCGATCGAGAGCTGGCGCGGGTAGTCGTCGCCGCGGCCGGCGAGGCCCACGCGCTCGAGCCAGTAGTCCACCTTGTCGCGCGCTTCGCCGCCGCCTTCGTCGAGCACGAAGCGGAGGTTCCCGCGGACCGTGCGCCACGGCAGCAGGCGCGGCTCCTGGAACATGTAAGAGGTGACGGGCGGGTCGTTCGGGTCGCCCACGCTGACGCGACCCGTGTCGGCCGTGTCGAGGCCGGCGAGGATGTTGAGGAGCGTCGTCTTGCCGCAGCCCGAGGGGCCCAGCAGGCAGACGAACTCGCCCGACGCGACGTGCAGGTCGATGTCCCGCAGCGCCGGACGTAAGCCACCGTCCCGCAGCGCGTAGGACTTGCTCAGGCCGCTGACGTGGATCTCAGCCATCAGCCGACCGCGTTGACCCTGACCGGCGCGCGCCAGCGGAACGCGACGCGCTGCACCACGCCCATGACGCCGAGGTCGAGGATGGCCAGTAGGACCATCATCGTCACGCCGTAGGCGAGGATGCCAGTCATGTTGAAGAACTGGAAGTAGAAGGAGATCTGGTAGCCGACGCCGGAGGTGCGGCCCAGCAGCTCGCCGAGGACGACCATCTTCCAGGCGAGCGCGAGGGCGCCGCGCGCCGTGCCGACGATGTACGGGACGAGCTGCGGCAGCACGACGTGCAGCCAGGTCGCCGCCGGCGAGCGGCGGAACGCCCTGGCCATCTCGACCAGCGAGCCGTCGATGGCCCGCGCACCCTCGCGCACGGCCACCACGATCGTGGGGACGATGGTTATCACCAGCGCCACGACGAGCGCCTGGTCCGAGAGCCCTATCGTCAGGTAGGCGACGACGAAGAGCAGGATGCGCGGGATCGTCAGCAGCACGACGAGCCAGCCCTGCAGGAGGTCGTCGACGCGCTTCGACGCGCCCATCGCCGCTCCGGCGGCGACGCCGATGACCATGCCCACGGCGAAGGCGGAGAGCACCCTCTGGGTGGTGACCAAGAGGTGCTTGATCAGCACCCCGCGCTGGTACTCGCGGGCCACGAACTGCAGCGTCTCGACCGGACCCGGGATCAGGTTCGGCGCTGCTCGTGCGGCGAGTACCCAGACCAGGAGGAGGGAGAGGTAGGACGCCAGCGTCAGCCAGGGGCCGACGCCGGCGCCTCCCGACCTCCTCCGCGCCTCGCGCCGGACGACGGCAGGGGCCACGGTTTCAGCATCTACCGCCACCCGGCGTACCTACCTCAGCGCGGCAGGAACGCGGTCGTGTACGCGTCCGGGTCGATGCGCTCGACGCCCACGGCCTCGGGCCCGGCGAGCTCGACCAGGCGCTCGACCATCGCGACCAGGCCGTCGATCGACTCCTGGTCCCACTTGTCGGTCGTGCCGGCCTTCCAGCGCTCGACGACGGACGGGAACTGGCTCGGGTCGGGCAGCGAGTAGAGGCCCTCGTCGAGGATCGTCTGCCAGAACGGGTCGTCCGCCGGCGTGGCCAGCATCACCTCGAAAGTGTCCTGCAGGGCCGCGATGAACCGCGTCTTCAGCTCGTCGTCCATGTCGTCGCGGGCGACGACGATCAGGTTCGGGAGGTCGCGCGGCAGGCCGAGCTGCTCGAGCATGTCGGCGACCGTCATGATCTCGCGGGACACGCCGGCGGCCTCCATGCGGGCCACCCAGTGCCACAGCGGCAGCGCCGCGTCGACCTCGCCCGAGGCGGTGAGCTCCATCATCAGCGGCGGCGCGGCCTGCACCACCTGGTCGTCACCGATGTCGAAGCCGTACTGCGAGATCGTGAGCGTGCGGAGGATCAGGACGCTCTTGTCGCGGAGCGCGCCCGCGGCGATCGTCCGGCCGTCGAGGTCCTCGACGCCGCCGATGTCCGAGTCCACGGGCACGACGAGCCCGCCGATCGCCGTCGCGTAGGGGTAGATGCCGCTGGCGTTGATGCCGGCCTGCCTCAGCAGGACGGGCGCCAGGAAGTCGTCGACCTTGACGTCGGCCTCGCCGCTGCGGAGCGCGATCTCGGTGGCCTGCTTGCTCGCGTACGGGGTGCCGACTACGCGTATCCCGTTCGCCTCGGCAGTGCCGAAGTAGTCCATGGCGTGGACGATCCACGAGAAGGTTCCGGTAGCCTCCATGGCGGCGTTCACCACGGGCAGCTCGCCCTCCTGGGCGAGGGCCGGGGCTCCGGCTAGCAGCAGAACGACGGCTATCGACACGCGGCGCAGGATTCGCATAGACCCTCGACCTCCGTAAGCGTCCGTGTCCCCCGGGATCGACCGCAGGTGACGGTGACAAGGGACGTTCGTCCCGATGATATACCGTCCCGTAGGCGTACTTGCATCCATGCGTACCCCCGCGCAGCCGTGCGCGGCCACGCGTAAGACGCGGCGCCGGTGCCGGCCTACTTCCAGACCAGAGGCGCGCCACGGCCTCCCGGGCCGGACGGCCTCCTGAGGGAGCCGACGCCGCGAGCGCGCCGACGAGCCGCCGAGCCCGGCTCACGACGCCGCCGCCCCGGCGGCCCCGGCCTTGATCTCGGCGCGCCGACGCGCCAGGTTGATGCCGAGGACCGTGAGCATCACCGCCATGCCCGCGACCTCGAACGCGAACGAGGGGTAGAAGATCAGCACGAGGCCGACCGCAGAGAGCACGCGCGAGTACCAGGCCATGCGCGTGAACATGTAGCCCTCGAGCGCGGCGGCGAAGGCGGCCAGGGCGACGAAGCCGACGACGATGGTCCAGACGTAGTACCAGGTCTCCCCGCCGTAGATCAGCTCGGGGTTGTAGACCATGAACAGCGGGATCAGGTAGAGGCCCTTGGCCATCTTCCACGCCTGGAAGGCAGTCTTCATCGGGTCGGCGCGGGCGATCCCTGCGCCGGCGAACGCCGCCAGCGCCACGGGGGGCGTGACGTTCGAGTCCTGCGAGTACCAGAAGATGAGCATGTGCGCGATCAGCAGCGGGATCCCGAACTCGTTCTGCAGCAGGGGCGCGGCGAGGACGGCGAGGACGATGTAGCTCGCGGTCACGGGCAGGCCCATGCCCAGCACCAGGCTGGCGAGGATCACCAGCACGATCGCGATCAGCAGGTTCCCCCCGGAGAAGGCCAGCATCAGCGCGGAGAACTTGAGCCCCAGGCCGGTCAGCGTGATGATGCCGACGACGATCCCGGCGACCGCGCACGCGACGCTCACCGGGACGGCGTTGAGGGCGCCCACGCGGAACGCCTCGATGAACCCGCGCAGGCCCAGCAGCGCGTCCTGGCCGGCGCTCGGCCGGGCCGTCATGGCCAGCGCGCCCGCCGCGGCGACGGCGCCCTCCCTGGCGGCGGCCTGCTCGCTCTCCGACACCGTCACGCCGGCGACGGCCTCGGCGGCCGGACCCGTGCGCCCCAGGAGCAGCCGCCTGATCACCCACCGCAGCGCCGACACGCCCAGGATGCTGACGATGGCGATGAACCCCACGCGGTTCGGGGAGACGTTGATCATCAGGAAGTAGATGAGGACCGCGATGGGGACGAGGTAGTACCAGCCCTCGCGCAGCACGTCGCGCACCCTGGGGAGCTGCGACGACGGCAGGCCGCGCATGCCGCGCTTGAGCGCGATCAGGTCGACGAAGAGGTAGACGGTGGTGAAGTACATCAGCGCCGGCAGCACCGAGATGCGCACGATCTCGGAGTAGGGCACGCCCGTGTACTCGGCCATCAGGAAGGCGCCGGCGCCCATCACCGGGGGGAGGATCTGCCCGCCCGTCGAGGCCGCGGCCTCGACCCCGCCCGCCTCCTCGGGGCTGTAGCCGAGCCGCTTCATCAGCGGGATCGAGAAGGTGCCGGTCGTGACGACGTTGGCGATCGCGCTGCCGGAGACCGAGCCCATGAACCCGGAGGCGATCACCGCCGCCTTCGCGGGCCCGCCCCGCTGACGGCCCGCCACCGCGTAGGCCATGTCCATGAACGACCTGCCGGCGCCGGTCGACTCGAGGAACGCGCCGAAGAGGATGAACGTGAAGACGACGGTGGCCGCCACGCCGAGCGGCAGGCCGAAGATGCCCTCCTGTCCCAGGTAGAGGTGGCTGACGATGCGCTCGAACGAGTAGCCCCGGTGCGCCAGGATCCCTGGCAGCAGCTCGCCGAGCCAGGGCAGCGCGCCGCGGGGGCCGGCCATCGAGTAGAGGAGGGCCACGGCGGCGACGATCGTGATCGCCCAGCCGATCGTCCGCCGGGCGGCCTCGAGGACGACCAGGGTCGCGATCACGCCCGTGACGATGTCGCGCTGCAGGAAGAACCCCGAGCGGCGGATGATGCCGTCGAGGTCGATCAGCAGGTAGAGCCCGACGTACGCGGACGCGGCCACGAGCACCCCGTCCACGACCCAGTCGAGGGCCTTCCGCGGCCGCTTCCTGAACGGGAACGCCAGGAAGGTGATCATCAGCACGACCATCAGGTGGAAGCCGCGCTGGACGAACAGGTTGAACGGCCTCACGCCGGCCGTGTAGAGCTGGAAGGCCCCCAGCGCCACCGCCAGCACGGTGACGACGCCCATGACCCAGGTGGCCATGGGCGGGCCGCCGCGTTCCTCGGCGGTCGGGGGAGGCGCGTTCCTGGCGGCGTCGCTCACCGCAGGACCACCTGCAGGCGCGCGTGGGTGCCGGGCCTCATGCGCGTGAGCTCGAAGCGCTCGTCGCCCACGACGAGGACGGACGGCGCACGCTCGGTGCCGATGATGAAGCTGTGGGCGTTGCCGTGTAGGGGTAGGTCGATGCCGCTGAGGCGGTACCTGCCATCTGGTAGCTGCTCCATGGTGCCGCGGCCGGCGAAGCCGCCGAGGCCGGCGATGTCGAGGTGGGGCGTCACCTGCTCGACGACGAGCATCACGCCGTCCCTGTACTCGAAGTGGTCCACGACCGTCACCTGGGCCACCGAGTGCCGCCACTCGAGGCGCCACCGGTGGTCAGCCGGCAGGGGCGCCTCGGCGAGCACGTCGCCGTCGGCCGTGGTGACGACCACGTACGGCGTCGCGGCGTCGCCCGCGGCCAGCGCCGCGAGTGCCGACCAGCCGGCGACGACGGCGACGAGCGCCCCGAGCCCGAAGCGAGGAGGCGCGCGCCGGTCGCCTTCACCGCTGGGCGCGCGCCTCCGCATCGTCCTCTCGGCTCAGTCGGCCCTGAGGTGGTCGGGGATCGAGAGGCCGATCTCCTCGTAGTAGCGGATCGCGCCGGGGTGCAGCGGGATCGGCGAGTCGAGGGCGGCCTCGGGCGTGGTCTCGTTCGCGGACGGGTGGATGTTGCGCACGACGTCGATGTGCTCGAAGAGGGCCTTCGTGAACTGGTAGGCGAGCTCCTCGTCCATCTCGGCGGCGACGATGAGGAGGTTCGGGGTGCCGATCGAGGCCGTCTCGGCCACGCCGCGGTACGCCCCCTCGGGGAAGACGTAGCGGATCAGCGTCGGGTCGGCCGCGCGGATCGCCGCGAGCTCCTCGTCGGTCACGGGAACGAGCTTGATGTCGTGGGTCTCGGCCAGGCTCATCACGGCCCCGGTGGGCACGCCGCCAGACCAGAAGCCGGCGTCGATGGCGCCGTCGCGCAGGGCGTCGGCCGTCTCGTTCGCGCCCAGGCGCTGCACCGCGGCGAAGTCGTCGTAGGTGATGCCCACCGCCTGGAGGATCGTGTTCGCCGAGACCTCGGTACCGGAGCCGGGGGCGCCGACGGAGACGCGCTTGCCGCGCAGGTCTTGGAGGCCGTCGATGCCCGAGTCGGCCCGCGTGATGATGTGCACCGCGTTCGTGTAGGCGACGGTGATGGCCCGCAGGTTCGGGAGCCGCGGCAGGTCGCCGCCCTCGCCGAAGTTGCCCGTGCCCTGGTAGGCGGCGAGGACCGTGTCGGCCAGGGCGAGCGCCAGGTCGGCGTCGCCGCGGGAGATGAACGCGACGTTGTCGACGGACGCGTTCGTGGCCTCGACGGTCGCCGTGTAGCCGTCGACGTACCTGTCGATGATCTGCGCGTAGCCGCCGCCGACCGGGTAGTACACGCCGCCCGTGCCGCCGGTGGCGATCGAGAGGGGGACCTGCGCGGCGGCCAGGCCCATGCCCATGGCAGCCACGACGACGAACGTTCGCAGGACGGTCCGCATGCGTTCCTCCTCGTCACAAGGTCTCGTGAGGCTTGTCCGAGAGGACGGTAGCACAGGCCGCCGGACGCTGGCCGCGGGTAGACTCGCCGGGATGCTAACGGGGTTGCGGGTCCTCGACCTGAGCCGCGTCCTGGCCGGCCCCTACTGCACCCAGCTCCTCGCCGACCTCGGCGCCGACGTCGTGAAGGTGGAGTCGCCGCGGGGGGACGACACGCGCGGCTGGGGCCCGCCCTGGCTGGGCGCGGAGAGCGGCTACTTCCTCTCGGTGAACCGCGGCAAGCGCAGCCTGGCCGTCGACCTCAAGGACCCGCGCGGCGCCGAGCTCGTGCGGCGCCTGGCCGCGCGGGCGGACGTGGTGGTCGAGAACTTCAAGGTCGGCGACCTCGCCCGTTACGGCCTCGACTACGCGTCGGTGGCCGCGGTGAACCCGCGGGTCGTGTACGTGTCGATCACCGGCTTCGGCCAGACAGGACCCCGCGCCAAGGAGCCCGGGTACGACGCCGCCCTGCAGGCGCTCTCGGGCGTGATGGCGATGACGGGGGAGGAGGGGCGCCCGCCGG
>Ga0181312_1015_pt1 | contig 27721 bp, 29 predicted proteins | sample NewIslPassag4_SG_FD_118949 | JGI IMG/M metagenome (GOLD analysis project Ga0181312, IMG submission 118949) | reverse complement strand
CCCGGAGCCGATCGGCCAGTCGAGCGCCACCGGCTCGATGCCCAGCACGTCCTGGACCTCGGAGAGGAGCTCCAGGGGGTCCTTGCCCTCCCGGTCGCACTTGTTGATCAGCGTGACGATGGGCATCCGCCGCAGCCGGCAGACGTGGAAGAGCTTCTTCGTCTGCGGCTCCACGCCCTTGGCGTTGTCGAGGAGCATGATGGCGGAGTCGGCCGCCATCAGCGTCCGGTAGGTGTCCTCGCCGAAGTCCTGGTGGCCGGGCGTGTCGAGCAGGTTGATGCGCAGCCCATCGTAGTCGAAGGCGAGGACCGACGAAGTCACCGAGATCCCCCGCTCCTTCTCGATGGCCATCCAGTCCGAGACGGCGTGCCGCCGCGCCCGCCTCGCCTTCACGCTCCCGGCGAGGTGGATGGCACCGGCGTAGAGCAGGATCTTCTCCGTCGTCGTCGTCTTGCCGGCGTCGGGGTGGGAGATGATGGCGAAGGTCCGCCGCCTGCGTGCCTCCTCGGCGATCTTCGTGCTCGCGTCCATGGTGCGTCTCTGCCGAAAAGGCGCACAGTTCTACACGAGTTTTTTGGTGCGTGGTCCTGCGAAGTCGACGCGCGACATGGAGCCCGTCGCCTGGCGCCGGAGCCGACCGCGCCAGGGCACGAGGAGGGAGCCGGCTCGCACCGGCTCCCCGATCAAGCTCCGCTCGTGCCGCTTCGGGGCAAGCGGGCCCTCCGCGCCTGCGTCGAGGGGTGAAGCGCTTCGGATCGCTCAGGGGTGGTGGGCCGGCCCGCCCGGGGGTTCGGTCGTCTCCTTGCCCAGATCGCCCCGGTGGAGCTTCACGCCCGTCACGCCGAAGCGCGCCTCCGCCTCGGCAAAATAGCGCAGCGCCTCGTCCCGGCTCTGGTAGGTACGGTCGGGCAGGGATCGCAGGAAGTTGATCGTCTCCGGCGGCGCCTCCTCGTCCGCCGCCGCCTGCACCAGGTCCTCGCGCGTCGCGGGATACTCCACCCGCCGCAGAATCGCGGCCGGGCTCCGCTCGGGTCGTTCGCCGACGCCTCGTGCCATGCTACCTCCCGGGTCTACCCGGAAGGTAGGCATCGCGGCGCCGCCCTTCAGATCCTCAGATCTGGACGACCTCGACCACCTCGGGCAGCTCCTCGCGCAGGCGGGCCTCGATACCCATTTTGAGGGTGGCGGTCGAGGAGGGGCAGGCCGAGCAGGAGCCCCGCATGTTCACGTAGACGATCCCGTCGACGAATCGCTCGAAGGTGATGTCCCCGCCGTCCATGGCCACGGCGGGGCGGATCTCCTCCTCGATGATCTCGCGGATGCGCGCGGCGGTCGGGCCGTCCGCGTCGGCGGAGTCGGACGCTCCCACGGCCGCCGGGTCGACGGGGTGCTCGCCGGATTCGAGGTGGGCGTGCAGCGCCATGTGCACGCCCTCGAAAACGGCCGCGGGGTCGGCCCCCTCCTCCATCGTCACCGTGACGAAGCTGGGGGCGACCATCACCTTGGCCACGCCCGGCACCGCGAAGAGGCGCAGCGGGAGCGGAGAAGTGGCCGCCGACTCCGCATTCGGGAAGTTCGCCGTCCCGCGGGGAAGGAGCGGACGCTCGTTGACCACGAACTTGAGCGTCTGCGGGTTCGGGGTGAACTCCATCCGGATCGGGTCCTGGTACATCTTCGAAACCTCCTGCGAAGCCGTGGGCCCTTTCTATAACCCCGATGGAAGGCGCGCGCCTTCCGATCACTCGGCGATGCGCGCCTTGCGGATGTAGTCGAGGTTGGGGAACTCCCGATCCAGGTAGGCGTTGCCCTGGGCCTGGATCATCCCCTGGTTCGGCCGCTCGCCGTACTCGGCGTTGATCGCGTCCACCACCTCCATGCCCTCGACCACCTTGCCGAAGGGGGCGAAGCCCATCCGGTCGAGGCGCGAGTTGTCCCCGTAGCTGATGAAGACCTGCGTGGTCCGCGTGTTGGGGCCGGCGGTGGCGAAGGAGATCGTCCCCCGCACGTTGGACTCCTTGACCGGGTCGTCGGGGATGGTGCGGTTCCGCCATGCCGCCGCCACGCGTGGGTCGGCGGGGATGCCGAACTGCACGACGAAGCCGGGCACCACGCGGAAGAACTTGGCCTGGTCGTAGAAGCCGTTCTTGACCAGGTTGTAGAAGCGGTCAGCTCCGAGCGGAGCCCAGTCGCGCTGCACCTCGACCACGAAATTGCCCTTGGTCGTCTCGAAGATCACCCGGTAGGTGGCGGGCGCCTGCTCGTTCAGCTTGTCGGGTTCCAGGAGAGCGGGATTCATGGGGGCGGGTTTCTCCTTCTTCTCGGCGGCCGGAGCCTGCTGCTCCTTCCGCTGTTCCGCGGGCGGCGGAGTCGGTTCGGCCGGCTGGCGCTTGCAGGCGACGAGCGGCACGATGGCGAAGATTGCGAGGATCAGGATCGTTCGCATGGCGTGACCTCCGAGTGGGGTGATGCGAGGGCTCGATCGCTCGCCCGCCTACCTTACGATGACGGGGGTCGTCGAAAAAGAAGCAATTGCACTCTTTCCCGAACCCTTTATCGTGCGCGGCATGGTTCAGAGCCTGCAGGAGAGGTACGCGCCCAACAGCATCTGCTTCGGCTGTGGTCCCGCCAATGCCAAGGGCCTGCGGATCCGGAGCTTTCCGGACGGCGAGGAGACGGTCGCCGTCTGGCAGCCGGAAAAGCATCACGAGGCCTTTCCGGGCATGCTCTCCGGTGGGATCACCGGCACCCTGCTCGACTGCCATTCGAACTGGACGGCCGCCTGGCACCTGATGAGGAAGCACGGCCTGAGCGAGCCGCCCTGCACCGTCACCGCCCAGTACTCCGTCACCCTGCGCCGGCCCATCCCCACCGACGGGCCGGTCGAGCTGCGCGCGCGGGTGGTGGATTCGAGCGAGGACCGGGCGACGGTGGAGGCCACGCTCACGGCGGGTGGAAAGGTCTGCGCCACGCTCACCGGCACCTTCGTCGCGGTCAAGCCCGGCCACCCCGCCTACCACCGGTGGGGGTGAGCGGGTGGAGGCGACGGCTCGCTTCCAGCGCTGGCTCCTTTTGGCCCTGGCGATCGGCGCGGTGGTCTACCTCGTCTTCTCGGTCCGCGCCGGCTTCGACCAGGTGGCGGCCGAGCTGGGGCGTTTTCGGCTCGTCCTCCTCTTCCCCATCGTCGGCCTCTCCTTCTTCAACTACGCGCTGCGCTTCTGGAAGTGGCAGTACTTGCTGCGGATCCTGGACGTGCGCGTCCGGCCCGCGGAGAGCCTGCGCATCTTCCTCGCCGGGATGGCCATGACCATCACGCCCGGCAAGGCGGGCGAGCTGCTCAAGCCCTACCTCCTGCGCGGCAGGGTCGGCGCCTCGCTCGCCTCCACGGTCCCGGCGCTGGTGGCGGAACGCGGCACCGACGCCCTCGCGCTCGTCGCGCTGGCGCTCTTCGGCGTCGGCACCTACTTCGCCGAGGGCACGACGACCCTGCTCGGCATTGCCGGCGTCTTCGTCGGCGGCGTCACCGTCCTCTCCTCGCGCCGGCTGAGCCTGGCGGCGATCGCCTGGCTCGGCCGCGTGCCGAGGCTGGGCCGCCTCCAACCCCGCCTGGAGGCGACCTACGAGGCCTTCCGCACCTGCCTCTCCTTCGGCCCGCTCCTGGGCACCACCTTGCTCTCCGCGGTGGCGTGGGGCGCGGAGGGCCTGGGGCTGTGGCTCATCTTCCGCGGCTTCGGCGTGGAGGCGGCCGACGTCTCGGTCTCTCTCTTCCTCTACGCCTTCTCCACCATCGCCGGCGCGCCGACTCCCGGTGGCCTCGGCATGGCCGACGTGGCCCTCCAGGAAGGCGCGCTGCGGCTGCTCCCCGGGATCACGCCCGCGCAGGCGCTGGGGGCGGCGCTGCTCTGCCGCCTGGCCACCCTCTGGCTTGGCGTGGCCGTCGGCGCTGTCGCCCTCGTCTCGCTGGGAGCGCTCAGGAGCGGAGCGCCGCGATCGCCACGAGCAGCCAGCCGACCAGAAACGAGATCCCTCCGAAGGGAGTGATCGCCCCGAGGCTGCGAACGCCCGTGAAGACGATCGCGTAGAGGCTGCCCGAAAAGATCAGGATGCCGAGGAGGAGGGCGAAGCCGCCGGCGGTGAGCAGCTTCGAGGGGCGCTGCATCCAGAGCAGGCCCACGAGGAGCAGACCGAGCGCGTGGTACATCTGGTACCTTGCGCCCGTCTCGAAGAGCGCCACCAGGTCCGGGCCCACGCGCTTCTGCAACCCGTGCGCCGCATAGGCGCCGCAGGCGACTGCGACGAGGGCGTTGAGGGCTCCGAGGGCAACGAAGATGCGGTCCATGGCGCGGCGGTCATATCACGGCCTCGCCGCGCTTGACAGCGCGCGCCAAAGATCGAATTAGCCCACTGCCGACCGCGCGACGCGGTTGGTCGGAGCATCCATGGCGGAAGAGCAGAAGATGGAAGGGCAGAGGATGGAGACGTCTCGCGGTCCCCGCGGCGGACGGAACCGGGAGCGCGGCGATGGCCGCCGCAAGGACGCGCGCGGCCCCACGGGCTTCGAGGCGGTGGCGCTCGATTTCGCCCGCGCGATCGACAAGCCGATCGTCAAGGGCGACTTCGTCGCGCAGCTCGAACCGCTCGAGAACTTCGTGCTCGCGGCGCGCAAGGGGGGCAAGCCCCGTAGGCTCGAGGACCTGCCGGAGGCGACGAGGGGCAAGCTGTTTACCGCGCTTCTGCGCGTGATGCGCCAGCCGGCGGTGCAGGACGAGGAGAAGGAGGCGCAGCGGCGCAAGGTTTTCGCCACCCTGGCCGAGGCGTGGCGCGCACTCGGCGACGAGCGCCGGGCCGAGGCGCTGAAGGAGCAGGCCCAGGGGGCCGAGCCCGCGCCCTTCCTGCTCGCCTACACCGGCGAGTGGGACAAGGTCGCTGCCCTCCACGAGCGCGAAAAGCGCTACCGCGAGGCCGCCGCGCTCTACGAGGAACACGAGCGCCCCGAGGAGGCCGCGCGGTTGTACCGGCTCGCCGGCGACATCACCAAGATGGTCGAGACGCTGGTTAAGGCGGGCCGCGAGGAGGAGATCGTCCAGATCGCCCGCGAGCTCGATCCCGCCAAGCGCGAGGAGGCTCTGCTCGCCGCCGGCAAGGGCGACGTGCTCATGGAGATCCTCGTGGAGGAGGAGCGGTGGGAGGACGTCGCTCGCCTCTACGAACGCGCCGAGCAGTTCTCCGACGCCGCTCGCGCCTGGGAGCGCGCCGGCAAGACGCACAAGGCCATCCGCGCCTTCGACCGCGCCGGCGAGACCGCCGAGGCCGAGCGCCTGATCGAGGCGGAGATCGCGCAGGCGGGCGAGGGAGAGGCGGCGCGGCTCTGGGCGCGCTTCGGCCGCTTCGAGAAGGCCGCCTCGCTCACCGAGGATCCGCTGCAGAAGTTCCGCTGGCTTCGCCAGGCCGGCAAGGTCGAGGAGGCCCAGGCGGTGGCGCGGCAGCAGCTCGAGGCCGCCGTCGCCGAGGGCAAGCCGCTGCTCGAGCAGGCGCCGTGGATGGCGCGTGCGGGCGACACGGCCTCCGCCCTGCGCATCTGGGACGAGCACCGCGAGCCGGTCGCCGCGGCGAAGGTGATGGAGGAGCTCGAGGAGTGGGAGCTTGCCGCCCGCTGCTACGAGACCGCGCTCGACTACGCGCGCGCGGCCGAGTTCTTCCGGCGCGCCGGAAACACCGCCGAGGCCGACCGCGTCGCCCAGCTCGTTCCCCGCGAGCCGAAGGCGACCGCGCGCCGCCGCCCGCAGGGGCAGAAGGTCGGCCGTCGCGCGCGGCGGTAGAACACGGCCTCGTCGTGCCTGTATCCCGACAGACGGGGCGGCCGTCGCGCGCGAAGGCAGATGCGCGTCGGCCGTAGTGAGGAGGGCGCCCGCCGCGCCCGTAGGTAGAACCGAGGTTCTCCGGGCCCGTTCTCAGCCCGGGGCCATGGCGGCCCAGAACAGGCCCCCCTTGCGTTGTCCGGGGGGCCTTTTTTCGCCCAGGTGAAAGGCCCGGATCTCGTCGAAGGCCTGCGCGATATCCAGCAGCGAGCCGCCCGGCGCGTCCACGTCGTAGACGAGGGTCGTCGGCGCGAGGCCCGGCCAGGCGCGCTCCAGCAGGGCCGCCTGGGGCTCGGCCGGCACGTCCCGCCGCCCGTCGCGAAGGCTGGCGATCCGCACCCCAGCGAGCCGCCGCCGCTCGAGGCCCTCGATCGCCTCCTGCACCTGCCGGCGCATCTCCTCCTCCTCGCCAGGCCCGAATGCCAGATCCCAGCAGACACCGAGCCACGGAAACGCTTCGATGCCCGGCGCGTCTACGCGGCGCGCGTGGAGGATGGGCCGCGCCCCCGCCTGCCGGATGCGGAAGACCACATCCGTCAGGGGCGGCACGCCGGAATCTTCCCAGCGCCGCGAGAGGGGGAGAACCACCGCTTCCGGGCCGGCCGCAACCACCGCGGCCGTCAGCTCCGAGAGCCCCACGTCGCGGCCCAGCCGGCGCAGGAAATCCTCGCCCAACCGGAGCCAGGGAGCAGAAAGCCCGTGCGACGCGAGGCGCCGCCGGAGCATGCGCACTTCGGGCACGGAGCGAAAGTCCACGTGCTCGTCGCGGACGTCGAGTTCCAGCCGGACCAGCCCGTGTTCACGCACCAGCCGCAGGGCCTGGTCGTCCAGGGGGCGCCCGGAGAAGATTCGAGTCGAAAGGAGGGTTTGCATGATCCGCGCTCGAATACAGCCTAGGCATCTTCGAGCGCGGATTCAGGGCGCGGTCGCGGTCGGCTCGAGGCTGCAGCCGAAGACGAGCGAGGCCTCGAAGATCTCGATCTCGAAGGGCTTGGGGATGATGCGGTCGGCTCCCTGCTCGCGCGCCGCCTCCTCGAGGTCCTGCGTGGAGATGGCGCTCATCAGGATGATCGGAACCCCGGGGGCCGAGGCGCGGATCGTCGCCACCACCTCGTCGCGAGGAACGTCCGGCAGCGAGAGATCGGAGATCACGACGCAGGGGTGGAAGTTCTCCAGCAGCTCGGCCGCCTGCGCCATGTTCGAGGCGCTCTGCACCTCGTAGTCCTCGAGGATCTCCTCGAGGAGCACGGCCAGCTCCGGTTCGTCCTCGATGAGCAGGATGGCGTGACGGTGCAACCCGGACCTCTTCGCGCCGCCTCTGGAGGCCGACGTCTCCCAAGAACCTAAAGTTCTTTCGGGAGGAGGGCTATGCAACCAGCCCCTTTTGCGCCTCGTTGCGGATCGCCGAGATCGCGTCGCCATACGCCGGCGCGCCGAAGACTGCGCTTCCGGCCACGAGGACGTTGGCCCCCGCGCGGGCGACGTCGGCCGCATTGGACGGGCCGATCCCGCCGTCCACTTCGATCCAGAGGTCGTGCAGGCCGCGCGCTTCGGCCATCTTCCGGATCTGCTCGATCTTGCGCAGCGCCGAGGGGATGAAGGCCTGGCCCCCGAAGCCCGGGTTCACGCTCATCACCAGGACCATGTCCACCTCCTCGAGCACGTACTCCACCGCGGAGGGATGGGTGGCCGGGTTGAGCGCGACCGCCGGCCGCGCGCCGAGCTTGCGGATCTGCTGCAGCGTGCGGTGCAAATGCGTGCAGGCCTCGACGTGAACCGTCACGATGTGCGCCCCGGCTTCCACGAAGGCGGGGACGAGCTTCTCCGGCTCGACGATCATTAGGTGCACGTCGAGCGGCCGCCTCGCCACCTTCGCCACCGCCTGGACCACCATGGGTCCGATGGTCAGGTTGGGGACGAAGCGGCCATCCATCACGTCCACGTGGACGAGGTCGCAACCGCCCGCCTCGATGGCGGCGACCTCCTCGGCGAGCCGTCCGAAATCCGCGGAAAGGATCGAAGGTGCGACGAGAAGTTGACGAGCCAAGGGCGAACTCCTGTCGAGGACCCGTCCTACCAGTCCTCCGGAGTCGCCACAAGCTCAGGCGGTGGGCCGCAGCGCGCGCACGACCACTGAGAGAAACTCGTCGAGGTCGTAGGGCTTGCTCAGCGCGTGCCCGCCGACTTGCGACCAGTGTTCCACCTCGGCCATGTCACCGCTGACGAGGATGGGAACACAGGAGGCGACCCGCTTCTGCAGGTGATCGCTGAGAGCGCGGCCGTTCATGTCGGGCAGTCGCGAGTCGAGCAGAACGATCTCGGGATGGAAGCTTCCGACCGTCTCCAGCGCGTCGCTGGCCGAGCTCGCCACCCGGACCGTCGCCCCTTCGTCTTCCAACACGGACCGGGTCATGCAGCCGAGATCGTAGTCGTCTTCCACCACGAGGACCTTCACACCCGCCAGTGACTTTGCCACGTTGACCCCCGCTCACGCCGGCCTTCGCCGGGAATTGCCCCCGCCCGTGAAGGATCACCGATCACTATACGTGATCGCGAAGATCACTTCGATACCCCTCGCTTGGGCGGCGAGGTCGCGTCGACGAGGCAGCAGATACACGTTGCAAGCGTCGCCTGGGATGCAGTGGGTCGCGCGGCCTCGTGCGGCGGCTGGGCCCTCGGTGCGCTCCGCGCGCCGCCAACCGGGGCGGGCCCGGTCAACGCGCGCGCAGGCGGGCCGCAAAAAATGCATCCATTCCGTGGCGGTGCGGCCACGTCTCCAGGATCCAGCCCTCTCGCGCCCAGCCGGGAGCCGGCTCCGGCGGAGCGGGCTCGAAGCGCGGATGGCGGTCGAGGAAGGCGCGGATCTGGCGCTCTCCCTCCTCCGGGAGGAAGGAGCAGACGGCGTAGACGAGCAGGCCGCCGCGGCGCACCGCCCCCGCCGCGGTGTCGAGGATCTTCGCCTGCGTCTCTACCAGCCGGACGACGTCCTCCGGCTGCAAGCGGTACCGGAGTTCGGGGTGCCGCCGGAGCGTTCCCACGGAGGTACAGGGCGCGTCGACCAGGACCAGGTCGAATTTCCCCTTCGGCATGGCGACGGTGGCGTCGCCCACCTCGACGGCGATCGCGTCCAGGCCGAGCCGCCGCGCCTCCTCCTCGATCCGTTTTGCCTTGCGCGGATTGCGATCCATCGCCACCACCTCGCGCGCGCCGAGCTCGGCCAGGTGGCAGCTTTTTCCCCCCGGCGCGGCGCAGCAGTCGAGCACGCGCATCCCCTGCACGTCGCCGCAGAGGTGCACGACGAGCTGCGCCGCCTCGTCCTGCAGCGAGAACAGCCCCTTCTCGAAGGCCTCGGTGCGCGAAAGCGAACCGCCGCGCTCCACCAGGAGCCCCGCGGGCGCCCACGCGCTCGGCTCGATCGCGGCGTCAGGGATCTGCGCGGCGAGCATCCGGCGCAGGGCCTCCCGTCCGATCCGGCGCACGTTGGCGCGGATCGCGGCGCGCGGCGGTCGGTGGATCGCCTCCACGAAGGCAACCGCCTCCTTGGGCCCGAGGATCTCGAGCAGCCGCTCCGCCAGCCACGGCGGAAGCGAGCCCTCCACCTCGAGCCACTGCCGGGGCTCCTTCTCGGGATCGAGGGGAGGCGGCGGACCCTGCTCGGCCAGCCGGCGCAGCACGGCGTTCACCAGTCCCGCGGCCCGGTAGAGCCCGGCGCGCTTGGCCACGTTCACCGTCTCCGTCACCGCGGCATGGTCCGGAATGCGCGTGTAGAGGATCTGGTAGGCGCCGAGACGGAGCACGTCGCGCACTTCCGGCTCCAGGCTCTGCCAACCGGAGCGGATGAAGGGCGCCAGCGCCCGGTCGAGCGCGTTCCTTCGGCGCAGCACGCCGTACGTCAGCTCGGTCGCCAGCGCCGCGTCTCGCGGCGATAGCCCCGCGTCGGCACAGGCGGAGTCCAGCGCCAGGTTGGCGAATGCGCCGTCGTTTTCCACGCGCTCGAGGACCCGAAGCGCGACCAGCCGTGGCGATTGCCTCACGGGCCGACTCCGTCCTCCTGGCGAGGCCGCTCCTCCTCCCGGGTGAGCAGAAGACTGACGGCGATCGTCACGCCCAGGATGATCACCACCACCCCCAGCGAAATCAGGGACGGGATCGGGAAGACGTCGCTGGCGAGCATCTTGAGACCAACGTAAATCAGAATCACCGCCAGGCCCACGTCCAGGTACTTGAAGCGGTCCAGAGCGTTCGCCAGCAGAAAGAAGAGCGAGCGCAGCCCCAGGATCGCGAAGATATTGGACGTGAAGACGATGAAGGGGTCGGTGGTCACGGCGAAGATCGCCGGGATCGAATCGAGGGCGAAGACGACGTCCATCGCCTCCACCGAGACGAGCGCCGCCAGCAGGGGCGTGGCCATCCGCTTGGCGTTCACGAGCGTGAAGAAGTGCTGGCCGTCGTAGCGCTCCGTCATCGGCACGACCTGGCGAAAGATGCGAAAGACGTAGCTATGTTCCGGGTGCGGCTCCTTGCCTCGCCCCAGAAGCATCCGTCCGCCCGAAAAGAGCAGAAAGCCGCCGAAAACGTAGATGACCCAGTGGAAGCGCTCGATGAGCTGCACCCCCAGGAGGATCATCACGCCGCGCATGACGATCGCGCCGAGGATGCCCCAGAAGAGGACCCGGTGCTGATAGAGCCTGGGCACCGCGAAGGTCTGGAAGACCAGCGCGATGACGAAGAGGTTGTCCACCGACAGGCTCTTCTCGATCAGATAGCCGGTGAAGAAGTCGATTCCCTTCTCGGTCCCCAGCGTCAGAAAGACGAAGCCGTCGAAGATCAGCGCGAGCGCGATCCAGAAGATCGTCCACAACAGCGATTCGCGCGCCGAGACCACGTGGGCCTTGCGGTGGAAGACCCCGAGATCGAGCGCGAGGAGGATCACGATCAGGACGAGAAAACCAATCCAGAAAATCGGAGGTTCGGGGCCGAGGATCATGGAACTTCTCAGGACGCGCGCCCGTCTTGGCGCAGCGCCTTGGCGACGTGCACGAGGGCCTCGAGGTAGGAGTCGACGCCCTTGCCCATGAAACGCGCCTGGCAAACGTCGGCGAGCACGCTATTTCGTCTCCACGGCTCGCGCTTCTCGATATCCGTCAAGTGCACCTCGATGGCGGGGACGCGGACCGCGGCGATCGCATCGCGCAGGGCGTACGAGGTATGGGTGTACGCACCGGCGTTGATGACGATGGCCTGCATCCAGCGCCGCGCCTCGTGGATGGCGTCGATCAGCGCGCCTTCGTGGTTGGACTGAAAGCAACGCACCGTCAGGCCGAGCCTCGCCCCCTCCTCGACGAGTCGCCGGTCCAGCTCGGCCAGGGTCGTCCGGCCGTAGAGCTCGGGTTCGCGCTCACCGAGGAGGTTGAGGTTCGGACCGTGGAGGACGAGGACGTTCATCGATACGCGGCGCCTTCGTACAACGTTTCGAGCGCGGCGAAAAGGAGGGCGTCGTCCACCACCTCCACCCGTGCCCGACCGATGGGCCCGATCGTGACGAAGGCACCTGCCCCCTTCTTGTCCCGCCGCACCGCCCGGATCACCGTGTCCGGCGGCGGGAGCGCCACGTCGGGCAAGGGGAAGCGCGCCAGCAGCGCCAGGACGCGCTTTGCCTCCGCGGCGGAGAGCCGGCCCAGCCGCGCCGAGAGATGGGTCGCCGCGCGCATGCCCAGGACCACCGCCTCGCCGTGGCGGAGCGGACCGAATCCCGTGACCGCCTCGAGCGCGTGGCCGAGGGTGTGGCCGAAGTTGAGCACCTGCCGCCGACCGCGATCGAACTCGTCGGCCGCAACCACCTCCGCCTTGATGCGGATCGCGCGCGCCACCACCGGCTCGAGCTCCGCCGGCGATCCTTCCGCCAGCGCCTCCAGCCGCTCCTCCAGGAGTGCAAGCAGTTCGGGGTCGGCGATCAGCGCCGCCTTGACCACTTCCGCCAGCCCGCACCAAAGCTCGCGGGCGGGGAGCGTCCCGAGCGTGCCCAGGTCGGCGACCACCACGCGCGGCGCGTGGAAGACGCCCACAAGGTTCTTGGCGAGGGGATGGTCGATGGCCGTCTTGCCCCCCACCGAGGCGTCCACCTGGGCGAGCAGGGTGGTGGGCACGTGCACCACCGGCATGCCGCGGTGGTAGGTGGCTGCGACGAAACCGACCAGGTCCGTGGTCGCGCCGCCTCCCACCGCCACTGCCACGTCCCGGCGCCCGAAGCCGCCCTCGGCGAGAAGACCCCAGAGCCGCTCCGCCTGCACGATCGTCTTGGCAGCCTCGCCCGCGGGCACGGTGGCGAAGCTCGCGCCGCGCAAGGCGCGCCCAAGCCGCTCGCCGCACAGGGCGAAGACGGTCTCGTCTGCGAAGACGGCCAGCCGGCCCGCGACGCCCTCGCGCGCGAGGATCGCGGAGAGCTCGTCGAGGAGGCCCGTTCCCACCAGGACCGGGTAGGTCCTCCCCCCTCCCTGGACCAGGAGTCGTTCCACCTCAGATCCTGCCCGTGCCGCCGACGCGGGGGACCATCGGCCCCTCCACCTGGCGCAGCAGCCCCACGATGGCCCCGGCCACCTGATCGACCGAAAGCCCCGCCGTCTCGAGGCGCAGATCCGCGCGCTCGTACCAGGGCATTCGCTCGGCCACGAGGCCGGCGAGCCGCTCGAGCGGATCGCCGCCGATCAGGAGCGGCCGCGTCTGCACGCCCTCCTCGCCGAGGCGGCGGACCAGCTCCTCCACCGGAGCCTCCAGGTAGATCGTCACGCCGCGCTCGCGCATCAACCGCCAGGCGCTCTCCCGCATCACTGCGCCGCCGCCCAGCGCCACCACTGCAGGCCCGCGCGAGCTCACCTCTGCCAGCACCTCCGCTTCCAGCGCGCGGAACCCTGCCTCGCCCATCGCTTCGAAGATGCTGCGGATGGAGGCCTCGGCCCGCGCCTCGATCGTCGCGTCCAGGTCGACGAAGGGCAGGCCGAGCCGCTCCGCCAGGACGATGCCCGCCGCCGTCTTGCCCGCTCCCGAGGGGCCGAGGAGGAAGACGTGTCCCAGCCGCGCCCGGCCGGCCAGGCGCATCCGCGCCACCGGGAGCCGCATGGCGTCGAGGCGATCCCCGCCCGTCGCCTCCAGCAGCGCGTCGGCGAGGCAGAGCGCCACCATCGCCTCCGCCACGATCGCCGCCGCGGGCACGGCGCAGGTATCCGTGCGCTCCACGTGCGCCGGATGTGGCCGGACCTCGCCGAGGTGCACCGAGGGGAGGGTGCGCGGCACGGTGGAGAGCGGCTTCATCACCGCCTGCAGCACCAGCGGCTCGCCGTTGGTCATGCCACCCTCCAGCCCGCCCGCGTGGTTGGAGAGACGCGCGAGCCGGTTGCCCTCGAGGACGATGGGGTCGTGGGCGTCGCTGCCGTAGGCCGTGGCCTTTTCCCAGGCGTCGCCGAAGGAAACCGCCTTGATCGCCGGGATGGAGAGCAGCGCCTCCGAGAGGCGGGCGTCGAGGCGCCGGTCGTAGTGCACGTGGGAGCCGAGGCCGGGGAAGAGCCCCGTGACCACCACCTCGATCACCCCGCCCACCGTTTCGCGCTTGCGCCGGGCCTCGTCGATGGCTGCGACCATCCGCTCGTCCGAGGCCGCATCGAGGGCGCGGGTGCGGAATCCGTCGGCCAGCCGCGCGAGCCCCTCTGCATCCTCCCGCGCCAGCGTCGGCTCCACGTCCCGGGCGCGCGCGCCGCGGGCGTTGCCGATCGCCACCACGTACGAGCCCACGCCGATCCCGAACTCGCGCAAGAGCGCCTTCGCCGCCGCACCGAGCGCCACCCGCATGGCCGTCTCCCGGGCGGAGGCGCGCTCGAGCACGTTGCGCAGGTCGTTGGTGTGCCCGTACTTCAAGCCTCCGGCGAGATCCGCGTGCCCGGGCCGCGGCACCCGCACTGGCTCGGGGTCCGGCCCGCCCGGCTCCACCTGCATCCGATCCCGCCAGTTTTCGTGGTCGAGGTTCTCGACGAGAAGCCCGAGCGGCGAGCCCAGGGTGCGTCCGTGGCGGACGCCGGCGAGGATCCGCACGCGGTCGCTCTCGATCTTCATCCGACCGCCGCGCCCGTAGCCGAGCTGGCGGCGCGAGAGTTCGCGGTCGATGACGGAGGCCTCCAGCCGCAGGCCCGCGGGAAGCCCTTCCAGAATGCCGAGGAGCGCGGGCCCGTGGCTTTCGCCGGCGGTCAGGAATCGAAGGCGCCTCATGCGCGAATTTCCCTCTCGAGTTCACGGTGGAGGCGCTCCACCGTGGCCGCGGGAACGGTCCGGCCGGTCCAGATGCGGAGCTGCTCGGCCGCCTGGAAGAGGAGCATCCAGAGCCCGTCCACCGTCCGCCCTCCCTCCGCCTCGACCTGGCGGAGGAAGGCGGTGGCGAGCGGACGGTACACCATGTCGAGCGCGCAGAGCCCCGGCGGAAGGGCGATCCCGGGCGGCAGCGGCGACTCCTCGGTTTCGAGGCCCACGCTGGTGGCGTTGACCAGCACCTGCGCGTGGGTGACCGCCTGCTGCAACGCCCGAGTCTCCAGCGGGTGGAAGGAGACGAAGCTTCGCCCCGAGGGGCCTGCCGCGCTCGGCCGCCAGCCCTCCGCTTCCAGCTCCCGTTGCGCCTCTCCCTCCGGCCAGGCCCAGCCGGTCTGGCAGAGGTCGCGCACGAGACGGAGCCCGCGTTTGGGGTCGCGGTTGGCGATGGCCACGCTCTTGGCTCCCGCGAGCGCCGCGGCGAAGGCCGCCGCGCGCGCCGCGCCCCCCGCGCCGATCAGGACCAGCCTCGTCCCCGCCAGAGGCAGGCCCGCGCGCTCCAGGGCCAGGCGGAACCCGCGCGCGTCGGTGTTGTGGCCGACGAGCCGGCCGCCGAGCCGGGCCACGCAGTTGACGGCGCCGATCCGCCGCGCCGTGGGGTGGAGGTCGTCGAGGAGATCGACGATGAATTCCTTGTGCGGCAGCGTCACCGAGACGCCGGCCAGGACGCCGCTGCGCAGCGTCTGCAGAAGCGAGGGAAGCTCCTCCCGCCGCACCCGCAGCGCCGTGTAGTGCGCGTCGATCCCCAACTCGTCGAAGAAGTGCGCGAAGATCCGCGGCGAAAGCGAGTGCTCCACCGGGTCGCCGATCACCGCGTAGCTGGGCCGCAGCGAGGACACAGCCGCAACCTATCACGCCGCCGCCTGCAGGGCAGCGAGCGTTTCGTAGAAGTTCGGGAAGGAGACGGAAGCCCATTCTCCCCCCTCGATCGTCGTCTCGCCTTCCGCGCAGAGCGCCGCCACCGCCAGGCTCATCGCCACCCGGTGGTCGGCGGCGGCCTCCACCCGGGCTCCGCGCAGGCGAGTGGGGCCGTGGATGCGAAGTCCGTCCTCGAGCGCCTCCACGCGCGCGCCCATCCGAGAAAGCCCCGCGGCCATCGCCGCGATGCGGTCCGATTCCTTGACCCGGAGCTCCCGCGCGCCGCGGATCTCCGTCTGCCCCTCCGCCTGCGTCGCCACCGCCGCCAGGATCGGAATCTCGTCGATCAAAGAGGGGACCTCCTCCGCCTCGATCCGGATCGCGCGCAGCCGCGGTCCGTGCCGCACCACCACCGAGGCCACGGGCTCACCCGCCTCCACGCCCTCCTCGAGCACCTCGATGTCCGCCCCCATGCGCTGCAGGGCGCGCACCCAGCCGATCCGCGTCGGGTTGGCGTTCATGCGGCGCAGCCGGATCTCCGAGCCCGGAACCAGCGCCGCCGCCGCGGCGAGGAAGGCCGCGGTGGAGGGGTCGCCGGCTGCGGTGTAGACCATCGGCAGCCGAAGCGGCAGCCGGCCCTCCGGCGCGAAGGCGGCGAGCATCCGTTCCGTGTGATCCCGCGACCGCCCCGGCTCCTCCACCCGCACCGGCACGCCCGCGACCAGCCCCGCCAGCAGCAGCGCGCTCTTGACCTGGGCGCTCGCCACCGGCAGCCGAAACGCGCCGCCCTGGAGCCGCGCCCCGCCGAAGAAGACGAGGGGAGCGCGTTCCTCGCCGTCTTGCCCCCGCGTGCCCTCGCAGCGCGCCCCCATGCGCCGCAGAGGATCGAGGATCCTCCGCATGGGCCGGCGCCGCAGGCTCGCATCGCCGTCGAGCGCGGCGGCGAGGCCCGCCCCCGAGATCACCCCCGCCAGAAGCCGCATCGTGGTCCCGCTGTTCCCGCAGTCCAGCACCTGGGTTGGCGCCCGGAGCCTCTCCGGCCCCCGCATCCGGACGACGTCCGCCGAAACCTCGATCTCGGCGCCCAGCTCCCGAAGACAGCGCACGGTGGCGCGCACGTCGTCGCCTGGAGCGATGTTTCGAATTTCCAGCGGCTGCGGAGACAGCGCGCCGAGGATGAGAATGCGATGCGAGAGGCTCTTGTCTCCGGGGAGGACGACCTCTCCCCGCAGCGGCCCCGTGGATGCGACGACGACGCTCATGAGCCGTGCCGGTCCGGGTCGAGAACCTGGCCCTCCGCGATCCACCGGCCCGCGCGGAGTTCCTGCGCGGTCATCCGGCGCTTCCCCTCCGGCTGCGCCTCCAGGATCTCGAGCGCCGTGCCCTCTCCCGCCGCCACCAGAAGCGGGGCGGTGGAGATGACCGTTCCCGGCGGAGCGCTCGTCACAATTCCGTGCGGCCGCGCGCGGTGAATCTTCAAGAGGTCGCGCGCGCCCGGCGAAAGGTAGGTGAAGGTGCCCGGCCAGGGAGAAAATCCTCGCACGCGTCGGTCGAGCGCCTCTGCCGACATGCGAAAATCGAGACGTCCGTCTTCCTTTTTCAAGATCGGCGCCAGCGTCGCCTGTGCGTCGTCCTGCTTTTTCGGGACGAGCTTGCCCTCGAAGAAGGCGGGCAGGTGCTTGCGGACGAGCTCGGCCCCCAGCTCCGACAGCTTGTCGTGCAGGCTTCCACCGGTCTCGTCGGGGGCGATGGGGATCGTCTCCACCGCGAGGATGTCGCCGGTGTCGAGCCCCTCGTCCATCTGCATCAGCGTCACGCCCGTCTCCGGCTCGCCGTTGACGATGGCCCACTGGATCGGCGCCGCCCCCCGGTACTTCGGAAGGATGGATGCGTGCACGTTGAGGCAGCCGCGGCGGGGAAGCTCGAGGATTTCCTTCGGCAGGATGCGGCCGTAGGCGGCCACGACCGCCACTTCGGGGTCGTAGGTCGCCAGGATCTCGGCCAGCTTTCCGTCGCGGAGCTTTTCGGGCTGGTGGACCGGGATGCCCTGCGCCTGGGCCCAGACCTTCACCGGCGGCGGCGCCAGCTCCTTGCCGCGGCCCTTGGGCCGGTCCGGCTGGGTGACCACCGCCACCAGATCGGATACCTCCGCGGTGGCGCGGGCGATCGGCACCGCGAAATCGGGGGTGCCAAAGAAGACGGTGCGCCTTTTCATGGCGCGCAATCAAGCAGCTTCCCGGCTCATTTGCCAGTGAACCGCGGCGGGCGCTTTTCGAGGAAGGCGGCCACGCCTTCCATCGCGTCCAAGCTCGCCGCCTGGTCGGCAGCGAGCTCCACCACCTTGCCGAGCTCCTCCTCCAGGCTCTCGAAGGACTTGAGCCGGGCCTTGGCCGCGGCCATCGCGGCGGGGGCGTTGGCGGCGAGCCTCTCCGCCAGATCCTGCGCCACGGCCCGGACCTGGTCCGCCTCCACCGCGCGGTTGGCCAGTCCGATCGCCTCCGCCCGCTCGCCGTCGAAGGTCTCGCCGAGCAGCGCCAGCTCCAGCGCTCGGCCCAGCCCCACCAGCCGCGGCAGCACCGCTCCCGTGCCGCCGTCGGGAACCAGCCCCCGCCGCACGAAGGTGTAGGAAAGCTTTGCGTCCCGCTGCACCACGCGCAGGTCGCACGCCGCCGCCAGGTCCAAGCCGAACCCCGCCGCCGATCCCTCGATGGCCGCCACCGTCGGCTTGGGAAGGTTCCACAGGGCGCGGATGGCGGCGTGGAGCTGCCCGGCGAGCACGCGCCGCGTCAGCGCCCGGAGCTGCTCGGGCCCGGCGTTCTGCCCGAGCATGGCGAAGAGCTCGCCTAGGTCGATCCCCGAACAGAAGGCGCCGCCCTCGCCGGCGAGCACCACCGCGCGCACCGAAGCGTCGCGGCGCGCCGCGTCCAACGCGAAGGCGAGCTCCTCCGCCAGCGCGGGCGTGAGCGCGTTCTTCGTCTCGGGTCGGTCGAGGGAGAGCCAGAGCACGGGTCCTTCTTGCCGACGAAGCAGATTCGAGTTCATCGACCACCTCCGGGGCGAGTGTAGAGCCGGACGGAGCCTCGAAACAGGAACCCCAGCTTGTGGTAGAGCCGCTGGGCCTTGCGGTTCGTCGCGTCGACGCGCAGGACCACCCGGGGAAGCTCCCGGAGCAGCCCGCGGCAGAGCGTGCCGAGCGCAGCGGTGGCGATCCCCTGCCGCCGCAGGTCCGGCACGGTGTAGACCCGCTGCAACTCCGCGCCCGCGCTGCACCGGCACGCCACGCGCGCCATGAAGACCACGCGGCCGCTGCGTTCCAGCACCCACAGCGAGCCCTCCTCGAGCTCCTCGCGCAGGTGCGCATCGAGGCGCTCGACGACGGGAGGGCGGCGGATCTCCTCCCAGAACATGGCGTGGACGAGCGCCTGCAGCTGGGGGAGCTCGTCTCTTCGCGCGGGCCGGATCGGCGCCGGCTCCTCCAGGCCGAGGAGGGTATCGGCGGACACCGAATAGACGTGCTGATGGAGAAGGAGCGACGGCGCCGCGCGCGTCAGCGCCCGCCAGGCGCTGTCCGCCCAGCTTGCGTCGGCGACGAAGGTCTCGATCTTCCACGCGCGCAGCGCGCGCCCGAGCTCCATCGCGGCGCGGCGGTCGTCGGTGGAGAGGTAGGCGAGGCCCTCGTCCTCCACGAGCGCCACCCCGGCGAGCCGGCCCTCCGCGTCGCGCGCCCCGAGGAAACTTCCCTCTCCTTTCTCCAGCGCGTGGACGAGCGCCAGCGCCGATTCCGGCCGCGCCAGCAGGAATTCCCGCAGCTCGTCCCTCTGCGCGCGGCCCAGCTCGCCGACCATTCCCCTAGCGTATCACCGCTGCCGTGCGCGGGCCGGCGGCCCGGGCGGGCCTCGCTTCCGCGGGTGCTTCGCGATCTTCCGCCCCTGCCGTTGTCGAGGCCGTGCGAGGGAAGACGGCAGTGGCCTCGCCGGTTTCCCCGCCGGTTCACCCTCGAGAGGGCGAGCGGTTCACGACTGGGCGAACGGGTTCTAGCTTGATGGGCGACCGGCCGAGGAGGCTCTCGCGACCGCGTCAGCCCAACTCACCAGGCCAGGAAGGTCGGTCCCTTGCGGATCCTCCACATCTCGGACGTCCACGTTCAGGTCGACTACGAACACGCCGTCTGGGCCTCCATCGGCTGGCGCCGCGTCGTCGCCCAGATCGAGCTGAAGCTCGCCCGACGAGCCCGACGCTTTCGGGAAGCGCCCGAGACCCTCGCCGCCCTCCTTCGGGAGGCCGAGATCGGGGGCTACGACCACGTCATCCTCTCCGGCGACCTGACCGCGCTCGCCGTGGACGAGGAATTCGAGCGCGTGCGCAAGGCGCTCGGAGCGCTGGCCGATCGGCCCGACCGCCTCACCGTCGTCCCCGGCAACCACGACGTCTTCACACCCGGCAGCGTGCGCAAGCGCCGCTTCGAGAAGTGGTTCGGCCACCTCCTCCACTCCGACCTGCCCCGCTACCAGGTGGAGGGGCCCTGGCCCGTGGTTCGCCTCCTCGGCGAGGAGCAAGCCATCGTCGGCCTCAACTCCGCGCGCGTTCCCGTCGTGCCCGGGATCGCCGCCGGACGCGTCGGCGACGACCAGCTCGCCGCGCTGATCGCCGCCTGCGCCGACCCCGCGATGCGCGGCCGCAACGTGCTGGTCGTCGTGCACCACGCGCCGCTGCGCCCCGATGGCCGGCTCGATCGGCGTATCCACGGCCTTCTCGACGCCGACCGCCTGATCGAGGCCTGCCGCATCGCCGGCGTCCAGGCCATCTTCTGCGGGCACATCCACCACCGCTACGACTACGCCATCGAGGGCGGCCCGCTCATCGTCTGCGGAGGAAGCTCCACCGCGTTGCGGCGGGAGGGCTACGTCCTCGTCGACTCGCGCCCCGGCCAAAATCTCGTCGTCGAAAATCGATCACTCGAGCGGCTGCGCGGCGAGCCCGAGGACGGAGCCCTTCCCGACCCCGTCGTGGTCACGGGCTAGGAGCTTGTTGCAAAAACCAACCTACTGCGTCGACGGATGCGGGGCTGCGGCCGACCGAGCTTGCTCCTCGACGTGGCGATGGCCTGTGGCCACGCCCGCGTCGCTCGTTGCTGCCCTGGCCCGCCTCGCCTGGCGCCTCTTCCGCCCGCGACCGCCCGGCCCACCGACCGGGGGCCAGGCGTTCAGCTACCCGTCTTCGCCGCGGCGTTCTCGCCACGCTCGCGGCGATCGTAGCGGGCCGTCACCACCGTCCGGATCCCGCCGCGCACGAAGAAATCCCCCACGACTTCGCAGAAGATGGGGTCCATCGCCGCCACCAGGTCGTCGAGGATCTGGTTGGTCACCGCCTCGTGGAAAGCCCCTTCGTTGCGGTAGCTCCAGAAGTAGAGCTTGAGGCTCTTGAGCTCCACGCACTTCTGGTCGGGGATGTAACGGATCTTGATGTGCGCGAAATCCGGCTGGCCCGTCAGCGGGCAGAGGCACGTGAACTCCGGCGCGTCGAAGGCGATCTCGTAGAGGCGCCCGGGCCGGGGGTTGGGAAAGGTTTCGAGTCGCTTCGAAGGTTGGGTCGCCATGCGCCCCGCCTAACGCGGCGAGGCGGCTGGCGCAAGCACATCGAAAACGGGCAGCCAGGCGAGCGCGTCCGTCGCAGCCCCGGATGCCCTTCACGCGCCCGAGTTCGATTCCGAGACGAAGCCGTAGGTCTCCCCGTTGCCGCGGTTGTAGAACCGGATCGCCCGAGGGTCGACGGTCAGGGCCTCCTCCGCCGCGGCGCGCGGAACCAGCGCCTGCACCAGCTCCGCAGGGGTCGGCTTGTCGATGATCGCCAGCTCCCCACGCTCCAGCGCCTCGATCTGGGCCCGCGTCAAGTACATCCGAAGCAGCTTCTTCTTGCGCGAGACGAAGAAGAAGGGCTCGTCGCCCCGCTCCGTGATCTCGTGCTTCTCGGCGATCGCGCGCAGGGCTTCCATGCGCTTGCGGTCTTCTTGCGCCCTGCGGCGGTTCTCCTCCCGCTCGCGCTCGAGTTCCCGCTGCCGCTGCCGGAAGGCGAGCTCCTCCTCGCGTGCACGTCGCTCCTCCTCGGTCAGCGGCTGGGCTTTCCGGGCCTCCTCCTTCGGTCGGCCCGAGCGGGGTGAAGACTCCCGACGCTTCTGCGCCGCTCGCCTCCGCTCCGCGGCGGCTTCCGCCTCCGCCCGTTTCGCCTGCTCCTCGTCGATCAGACCCGCTTGCAGGAGTTTTTCTCGAAGACTCTGCAGACCCATCTCCGCATACCCGGCAACCACGCCTCGGAGCCGGCGGCGCCGAGGGCGGTCAAGATTGCCCGAAGGCGCCCTCGTTGCAAGCTCCCGGAATACGGGAGGGCTCTCCCATTCATCGCCTCGTTCTCCCGGACCTCCCTCGCTGGAGTCGATCGGCGGGCGTGGGCTAGGATGAATGCCCTTGGGGGCTGTTTGATGCAGCATGCGCTTTTGCGATGGATCCTGGCGGTGGTGGCGGTCGGGACCTCGGCGTGCGGAGTATCCGCCAATCCCGACTGCGGGATGAGCTCGTTCGAGCGGCTCACCCCCTTTTCGCAGTGCAACCATTCCATCGAGAAAGCTCTCGAAGAATTCGCTTTTTCCGAACGGGCGCGCCTGGAGCCCGACGTTTCCAGCGTGAATGGAACCTACCTCGGCATCGTGACGGGCGTCGGCGAGCGTCACATCGAGATGGTCCTCCGGGACGAGGAACGGACGCTCCATTGGCCCGAGCCCCTTCCCTTTTCCGTGTCGCCTGGCGAGGAGCTCGCCGCCCAGGTCGACGAGAGCAGCGCCACCTTCTACTTTCTCGAAGGCTCCCTCGCCCTTTTCCGGGACGAACGGGCCGATCCCAGACAGGATGGCCTCCGGATCGGCCCGATCGAGGCGAAATGGAAGACCGGCTGCACGTCCAGCCGGGGCAAGACGCTCAAGCTGGTGGTCGGCGACACGTCGATCGCCGCTGGACGCTCCGCCGAAGTGCAGAGCTGGCACATCCACCATTTCGGCGCCGTCGTCGATCCCGCCTCGATCGAGGACTGCCCCGGTGCCTCGGCGGGTTCGCAGCTCGGCGCGTGGATCGCCCACAGCACCCAGGAGAGGATCGTCTGCGCTCCAGTGCTCGATAGCGACTGGAGACGGTGCAGCCCACAGGAGGAAGCGGCGGTCGCCGAAGGAGCGGAGCGGAAAGCCATCCTGTTCGGTTCCGATGGCGTGTACCGCGTCGCCTAGGTTCGACCGGACACCCTCCTTCTGCGCGCTGCCGCCGGGAAAGCCACGGCCGAACTTTGGTGGCCGGGCGAATTGCCCTTTGGCGTATACGAGGGCGAACGCGTCGAGATCTCGACCGCGTACCAGTGGCGGATCCTCACCTTCGAGGAGGGGGAGCTCGCCATCGCCCTGAACTCCGACCCGCGATCCTTTACACCGCCCGTGCGTGGCCCCGATGGCACGAGCCAGCTGGAGGCACTGCCGCAATGCGGAACCGGCGATTCACGCGCAATTCTGCAAGTCGTCGTCGATGGCTCGGGGCCGGGCCGCGTCGTCCGGGCCGGGAAAGCAGTACAGGTGGGCGAGTGGACCTACGAGCTGGTCTACGCCTGGAGCACGATCCCCCTCGAGTGTCAGGCAGGCGGCGAGACGATCTGGGAGCGCGTGCTGGGGAAGGGGGCTCTGGTCGCCTACCGTTCTTTCTCGTTCGAGTAGGAGTCATCCGTGAGGCCTGATTCGATTGCGTCGCCTGCACGATGGACTTGGGCGGCTGTACTCATACTCGCTGGGGCGTGCGTCCAAATCGAAACCGAGACGAAGGAATCCCTCTGCCTCGAAAGACGACCCCGCCTGACCACGAAGCGCTGCGACGACCGGGGCGCATCTCTCGTCCGGGCCGAAGCCTCCACATCCGCGCGTCTCGTTTTGCCCATTCTCCCTCCCTGGAGCGAACCGCCCTTGCCTGTCCCCGGCATTTGGCGGGCCAGGGTCGTCGGGGTAGACGAGACGAGCGTCCTCCTCGCGGTCGAAGACTCCATTCACAGGATTTTCTGGCCCGAACCGCTGCCCATCTCCATCGGGTTATACGAGCTCGTCGCCGTCCAGGCCGACGAGGCCAGCGCCACCCTCTTCTTTCCTGGCGGGGCGCTCGCTTTCTCTCCGAGTGAGGGCCCCGTCGTCCCGGAAGCGGGCATGCGCATCGGCTCGATCGAGGTGCGCTGGGAGCCGCACTGCGCCTCGACGGAGGGAACCGCCCTGGCCCTCGTGGTCGACGACGTGCGCATCGGCCCGGGCAAGACGGCCGAGGTGGGCGGGTGGCGTATCACCAATCCGGAAGCCCTCGTGGACGCATGTCTCGATGCCGACAAGGACGACACGCGCGCGATCTGGATCGCGCGCAGCGTGGAATCGAGGCTCGAGTCTGCGCTCGCATTCCCGCCCACCTTCGTCTGCCAGGAGGAGGTCGTCACTGCCCAGCTTCGCAACATGGACCTGGAGGTCGGCCCCGCGCCAGAGGAGGGGACCTACGAGGTCGTGGCACGTCCTCGGCTTCTCGCTGGGAGAGATGGCCATCGCACACCCGAGCTTGCCATCGCAGAGTCCCGACGCAAGGTTCCTTCTGTTCCGCAAGCGCTGCCTCGACAGAGACAACCGCGCCATCTGGGGGGTCGGCCTGTACTCTGACGGGGAGGAAGAGGTGATCTGGCCCGGCGAGTCGGCGATCAAGGAAGGCTGGACCTACCGGGTTCATTACGGCTGGGAGCGAATCGCGTTGTCTTGTTACGCGGGAGGCGAGTTCGCCTTCACCGACGATACCTTGATCGACGGTGTCGTCCTCGCGTACCGCACATTCGAGGAGGCGCGCTGAGCCAGACGCCCGCTGCGGTCGAGAAAACCGGCTGCGGCGGCGGGTCCGCCGCCGCGCGACGGCCGTTTGCCGCAACAGGCTCCTACGGCGTCGCGCCGAGCCCCTGGATCTTCTCGTTCCCCGGAGGTCCCGCGATCACGGCCGTGATCACCAGGTCCCCCGCCACGTTCAGCGTGGTCCGGCACATGTCGAGGAAGCGGTCCACCCCGAGGATGATCCCGATGCCTTCCACCGGGATGCCGACCATCCCGCAGATCATGGCGATCACCGGCAGCGAGCCGGCCGGCACCCCTGCCGTGCCCACTCCGCCCAGGATGCAGACGAACATCACCAGCGCCTGCTGCCCGAGCGAAAGATCCACCCCGTAGAATTGCGCCAGAAAGAGGACCGTGATCCCCTCGAAGAGCGCGGTGCCGTTCTGGTTTGCGGTCGCCCCCACCGTGAGCACGAAGCGCGCCACCTTTTCCGGCAGGCCGAGCCGCTCTTCCGCCACCCGCAGCGTGGTGGGAAGCGCCGCGTTGCTCGACGCCGTGGAAAATGCGACCAGCAGCGCTTCTTCCGCCTTGCGGAAGAAGCGCACCGGATTGCGACCCGAGTAGCGGATCATCAGCGGATAGAAGACGAAGCCGTGAATCACCATGGCGAGCAGCGCCACCCCCACGAAGCTCGCCAGCCGAACGAGCAGCCCCCAGCCGAACTGTGCCGCCAGGTTGAAGACCAGGCAGGCGACCGCATAGGGCGCAAAGCGCAGCACCAGGTCGATGAGCGTCATCGAGACCTGCAAGGTGCCGTCGATCACCTCCTTGAGACGCTCGGTCGCAGACGAGGGAGTGAGGACGATCCCGATCCCGAAGATCAGCGCGAAGACCATCACGCCGAGGATGTCGTTGCTGGCCGCCGCGCCCACCACGTTCGAGGGCACCAGCCCCACTACAAATCCGATTCCCGACGGCGCTTGCCGGCTCGACTCCACGATATCCGCCACGCGCTCGCTCGTGCCCGCGATGAGCGATTCCGCCAGGTCGCGGTCGAAGCCCTCCCCGGGCCGAAGCACGTTGACGAGCGTCATGCCGACCACCACCGCCGTCCCGGTGAAGAGGATCGTGTACAGGAGCAGCCTGAGTCCTGCCCGACCCATCGTGCGGAGATCCTTCATCTCCACGATCCCCATCACCAGGGCCGAGAAGACGAGCGGCAGGATCAGCATGAAGAGCGCGCGGAGGAAGATCTGGCCGATCGGCCCGGTCACGTAGGTCGTGACGAAGCGCAAAACGGCGCCGTTTCCCTCGGTGAAGAAATGCGCCACGAGGCCTGCGACGACGCCGACCGCGAAGCCGAGCAGCATCTTCTTGTGCGTCGACATGCCGGCCAGTCTACAACACGTCGCCCTCCCGTCTCGGCTCGTCGCGCCTTTTCCGTCGCATTCGATCGTCGTCCATGCGAGACGCGCGACTTGCCGTGACGGTGGCCACATGTGGAATCGTGCGATCGACGGGCTCTTGGTTCCCCTCCTGAAGGATGCCGACTAGGATTGCGGCCCGAACGCGCCCTGCGCGCGAAGAAGCGAACGATGAACCTGCGTCGCCACATCTGCCTCGTCGCCCTGGTGCTCGGCTCCGCCGGGCTTTTCGCCTGCCTCGACGATCGCGACCGCGACTGTCCGGGGGACGGCCCCTGCTACCAGCGGCCCGGTGCCGGCGGAGGCACCTGGATTCGGCCCGGAGACGGATACAAGAACCCCCACGACGGTGGCCGCGGCGGCGAGGGTGGGCAAGGCGGTGAGGGTGGCGCCGGAGGAGCCGGAGGCGAGGAGCAGTACGTCGACGACCAGGGCATCTGCCGGACCGACGCTTCCTTCGACCGCCTCGGCTGCCCCCAGACCTATGCCGAGGCCCTCCTGATGGATCGCTGCGGCAGCGGCCTCTGCCAGGGCGTCTGCGGTTTCCAGCTCTTCGTTCAAGACTTCTGCACCCCCTCGCTCCGCTGCGTCTACGGCATCGAGCAGATGCTCGTGGGCGTCGTCCTCGGCTCCGACGTGCCCGAGTTCTGCGAGGAGAGCTCCCGCATCCTCGTCTACGGCGACGCCTGCCCCGAGAGCCTGGAGGAGCTCGGCGCCGAATGCGGCTTCTGAGCGCCCGCCTCGCCGGCCTCGTCCTCGTCGCCCTGGCCGTTCCCGGCGCCGTCCACGCTTCCCGCCTCGACGAGATCGGCGACCGAATCCAGCGCCTGGGCCGCACCCTGGCCGACGCTTTTCATCGCGCCTGCCGGGACGGAGGCTTGGGAAACGCCGACCCACACGCCGCCGATCTCCTGGTCGAGATGCGCGAGACGGCAGCCGCGCGCGATCGCCTGAAGGAGCGCTGCCAGACCGCCCACCTCGCCTGGAGCCGTGCCGCCGCCCGACTCGACGAGACCCGCGATTTCGCCGAGGTCGAGCGCCTTCAAGGCGAACTCCTTCCCTGCTGGGACGAGACGGAGCGGATGGACGAGCGCATCGAGGCCGAGGTTCGCCGCTGCCTCGAGAGGCGCCGGGCCGGCCGCGCGCCGATCTTCCCCTTTGGCCTGACCGAGGTCGACACCCGCGCCGACCTCGCCAGCGCCGTTTCGTGCCCGCGTCGTGGCCTCTGCGAGCTTCGGCCGGAATCGCTCACCTCTCGGGACCCGGCCTGGCTCGGCCCCGGGGCCCGCCGCTTGGTCCTCGGCTTTCTCGACGTCGAGGCGGAGCAGGTCCTCACCTCGATCCTCGCCGTCTTCGACTTCCCTCACTGCTTCGCCGCCCGCGACCGCGTGGAGGATTGGGCCAGGCGCATCGAGGAGAGCTGGCCCGAGGTCATCTGGCAGGGCGCCCTCGGGAGCGGCTGCCGGGGCGGCTCGCGCGTGGCCGCCATCGGCGATCACGTGGTGATCCTCCTGCTCGCGGAGAAGGAGGATGGCCGGGGATTGGCCGCCGTCCTCGTCGTCCACCTGCCGTGGCGCATCCTGCGCGAGCCTCGATTCCCCACCGAGCCTGCACGAGGCCGTTGACAGCGCCTCGCCGCACCGCTACATAGGCCCACCAAAGTTCCTGCCGCGCCCGATTCGGGCCGGCACGCCAGCCGAGAATATTCCGCGGTAGCTCAGTCGGTAGAGCAGGTGGCTGTTAACCACCGGGTCCGAGGTTCGAGTCCTCGCCGCGGAGCCAGAATCGAGAGGGCCCTGCCGGAACTTCCGGCAGGGCCTTCGCTTTGGTCGCAGCGGGACGTCATCGGCGCTCGCCTCGCGCGTTTCGAGGACGGTTTTCTCTACCCCGCCCCTCCCTCCCTACACAGTCCTTCACGAGCGCACCGCCAGCTTCTCCTTGACCCACTCGTAGCGCTTCCGGTCCTCCGGACTGGCTCGGAGGAATCGTCGATCGGTCCCGGATCGCCGATCACGTACGCGCGGTGCCTTGACGCCTACATCCATCCCTCGACTTGCAATATCAAATCGCCGATGGCTCGTGTGTCAATACCATGATGCTGTTTCCTTGCTCTTCCTTCCAGTGTTTGACGTCTTCTTGCAGAGTGATAGCATGTTAACGGATGTGCCACCGGGAGGGTAATCCATGAGCTCGAGGCTTTCGGATATCGGGAACAAGGCCACTGGCGAGGGGATCGTTTCGGGAACTTGACCTTGCCCCCAGAAAGTGGACCAGGCGAAACGTGAGCCCAGCCGTGTAGGATAGGGCTCATGCGGAAGAGCAGGTACACCGAGGAACAGATCGTCAACGCGCTCAAACAGGCC
>Ga0181312_1128_pt1 | contig 56660 bp, 48 predicted proteins | sample NewIslPassag4_SG_FD_118949 | JGI IMG/M metagenome (GOLD analysis project Ga0181312, IMG submission 118949) | reverse complement strand
GGGGAGCCGATGTACCGGCGGGCGCGCGCGGGCCTCGGCTACCTGCCGCAGGAGGCCTCGATCTTTCGCAAGCTTACCGTGCGCGAGAACTTTCTCGCCATCCTCGAAGGGCTGCCGCTCGACCGCGCGGAGCGGTTGCGCCGCGCGGAGGAGCTCCTCGAGGAGTTCGGGCTGCAGGCGGTGGCCGACGCGCGAGGCGAGACGCTCTCCGGCGGCGAGCGTCGGCGCTGCGAGATCGCGCGCTCGCTCATCCCCGGCCCGTCCTACATCCTCTTCGACGAGCCCTTCGCTGGTGTGGACCCGATCAACGTGGCCGAGATCCAGCGGCAGATCGCCGACCTGAAGAGAAGGGGACTCGGAGTGCTCATCACGGACCACAACGTCCGCGAGACGTTGGGGATCTGCGATCGGGCCTACATCATCGCCAACGGTCGGATCCTGGAGGAGGGCACGCCCGCCCAGATCGCGGTGAGCGAGAGGGCGCGTTCGATTTACCTCGGGGAGAAGTTCCGCCTCGATTGAGGGGCGCGAGGTCGTTTCCGCGGGCGGTTGGCGCCGGATAAGATCTGCGAACCGCCGTCGGGACGAGGATCGTCGATGTCGTTCGAGTTGAAGCAGCAGCTTCGAATGTCCCAGCAGCTGGTGATGACGCCCCAGCTGCAGCTGGCCATCAAGTTGCTGCAGCTCTCGCACCTCGAGCTGGAGAGCCTGATCCGTTCGGAGCTCGAACAGAACCCGATGCTCGAGGAGGCGACGACCAGCACCGACGTCGAGGACCGGGACGCGCTGCAGCAGGAGCTGAGCTCCATCGAGCGCTTCGTCGGCGAGGTGGACTCGCAGCCCGCCGCGGCGGGCGAGGGGGAAGCGCTGCCCAACGAGGCGCGCAACGAGATCGACTGGGAGGCTTACCTCGATCACTACCTGCTCTCGCCGTCGACCCCCTCCAACCGCGAGGTCTCCGACGAGCTCCCCGGGCTGGAGGCGACGCTGTCGCGCCCGGCCTCGCTCCTCGATCACCTGATGGCTCAGGTGACCTTCCTCGGTCTGACCGACGAGGAGAAGCGCGTCGCCGAGCTCATCCTCGGCAACCTCGACGAGCAGGGCTATTTCCGGCTGGAGGGCGTCGAGGGCGATCCGATCATCCCGATCGCCTACGAGGCCGGCGTCTCGTTCCAGGTGGCCGCGCGCACGCTGGCGAAGCTGCAGACCCTCGATCCGCCCGGCGTCTGCGCGCGCGACCTGGAGGAATGCCTGCTCATCCAGGCCCGCGCCGCCGGCGAGGAGGACACGCTGGTCGGCCGGATCATCCGGTGCCACCTCCGCGACCTGGAGGCGAAGAACCTCAAGGCGATCTGCGAGGGAGTGGGGGCGAGCAAGGAGGAGGTGATCGAGGCGATCCGGATCATCGAGGGCTTCGATCCGAAGCCGGCCCGCCACTTCGCCACCGAGGAACCGCGCTACATCACGCCCGACGTCTACGTGTACAAGGTGGGCGACGAGTACGTCGTGCAGGTCAACGACGACGGCCTATCCAAGCTGCGCATCAGCAACCGCTACCGGGAGGCGCTTCGCGACGCGCGCAGCAAGGGATTCATCCAGGACAAGCTGCGCTCCGCGGTCTGGCTGATCCGCTCCATTCACCAGCGGCAGCGCACCATCCAGAAGGTCACCGAATCGATCGTCAAGTTCCAGCGCGATTTCTTCGACAAGGGCGTCGCCTACCTCAAGCCGATGATCCTCAAGGACGTGGCCGACGACATCGGCATGCACGAGTCCACCGTCTCGCGCGTGACCACCAACAAGTACGTGCACACGCCCCAGGGGATCTTCGAGCTGAAGTACTTCTTCAACTCGGCGATCTCCACCACGGGCGGCGACGAAATCGCCAGCGAGGCGGTCAAGGAGGAGATCCGGAAGCTGGTCGCCAGCGAGGATCCGAGGGCGCCCTACTCGGACCAGAAGATCGCCGACCTGCTCCGCGAGAAGAACATCGAGATCGCCCGCCGCACCGTGGCGAAGTACCGGGAGGCGATGGGGATCCTGCCCTCCTCCAAGCGCAAGCGTCTCTACTAGAGCCTGTTGGGGTCACCCGCCGACTCCGGCGACGGATGCGGGCTCGCTTTTCGCTCCACCACGCGTGCCCCGGCGGATTCTGGCCTCGCGTACCGGCTTGCGGCAAACTGGTCACGAGCCGGTGGGGCGGACCTGGCGATGCGGCGGGGGCGAGGGCCGATCTCCTCCGAACCGCGGCCGACCCGGTCGCGCCCGGGCTTTCGGCGCGGAGGACTCGGTGAAGAACCCGGCGAAGAAGGGAATTCTCGTCGTCGACGACGACCGTCGTTTCCACGACTTCGTGGCCCGGGTGGCGCGGCGCCTCGGCATGCCCAGCACCCACGTCCATTCCGGAGAAGAGGCGCTTCGGGTTCTCGGCAGCCAGGGTTTTCGGCTGGTGATCCTCGACGGCCTGCTGCCGGGGCTTCGCGGCGAGGACGTGGTACGGAAGATCCGCGAACGCTTCGGCCCCGAGGAGCTGCCGATCCTCTTCTGCTCGGCCTTCTACCGCGACATTCGCAGCTACCGCTTCCTCGTGAACGAGTGCAGGGTCAACCAGGTCCTGCACAAGCCGGTGGACGAGGAGCTGTTTCGGGAGGTCCTCGAGAAGCTCCTCGGCGCTCCCGGCGAAGCCGCGGCGCCTCCGGAGCCGGAGGAGCGCGCGGCGCTGCGCGCCGGTTACATCGCATCGTCCCTCGACCGCGTGGACTCCATGCGTCGGACGCTGCAGGTGCTCGCGTCGCAGACGGCCCCGGACCTCGTCTCCGCCCTGCGCCTGGAGGCGCACCGCTTCCGCGGCTCCGGCGCCTCCTTCGACCTTCCGGAGGTGAGCCGGCTCGGAGGCGCCTTGGAGGATCTCCTCACCAGCGCGCCGAAGGCGGGTGATCTCTCCGGCCCCTTCCGCTCGCGCCTCGAGGGCTTGCTCGACGCGCTCGAGGCGGCCCTGCGGCGCGAGGCCGGCCAGTCCCCCGTGGCGGAGGTCCGGGGCTTTTCGGCGCGCCCGCGCATCCTCCTCGTCGACGATCCCGAATCGCCGCTCGCGCGCCAGGTGCTCCAGCTGCAGGCCGACGGCCAGCCGATTTGGACGGCGGCGCGCGAGGACGCCCTGCGCAAGGTCGTCGAGCTGCAGACCGATGCCGTCTTCGTGGCCGCGGACGGCGTGGACGGCATCGACGGCGCGGTGCCGATCTGCGCCACGCTCCGCGTGGTCACCAACGCCGCCATCGTCCTCATGGCGCGGGAGGCCGGCGTCCGGCCCCGGCTGCGCGCCCTGGAGGCGGGGGCGAGGGCGATCGTCCCGCGCCCCGCCGACGCCGAGGCGCTCTTCCGCTTCGCCGCGCTCTTCGGCAAGGAGATCGTCCGGCGCCCGGTCCTGCTCCTCGGCCGCAAGGGAGATTTCCTCGGGGACGTGGCGGAGAAGATCGGCTACCTGGGCAGGGCGGCCGTCCCCTGCACCGACCCGGAGCGGATCTTCTTCGCCCTCGAGGATCACGCGCCCTCGCTCCTCCTCGTGGACGCCGATCCCGACTGGGAGGAGGCGCTGGCGGTGGTGCGCATGGTCCGCGGCGACTTACGCCACCTCGACCTCCCCATCGTCCTCGCCAGCGAGCGCACGCACCGGGAGTGGATCGGCGAGGCCTTCGCCTCCGGCGCGACCGCCTGCATCGCCAAGCCCGTCTCGCTCCTCGATCTGGAGCCGCTGCTCTCGTCCTGGGCGGTCCAGGCTGGCGGGCGGACCAAGGACCTCCTCGGCCTGGACGTGACCACCGGGCTGATGGGCCGCGAGCGCTTCGAGCGCATCCTGCAGCGCACCGTCGGCCTGGCCAAGCGGCAGGGGCTCGTGCTCTCCGTGCTCGGCTTCGAGACGGGGCTGGCCGGCGTGCGCCGGCGCCACGGCAGCCTGCGGGCCGAGGAGATCGCCTCCGCCTTCTCCCATCACCTCGCCACCTCGCTGCGGACGACGGACATCGTGGCGCGATGGGGGACCGATCGCTTCCTCGCGCTGCTGCTCGACGCCCGCGCGGAGGACGCGCGGCGGATCGGAGAGGAGAGGCTCGACTGGCTGGTGCGGCACATGGGCTCGCTGGCCCGCGAGGCCCGGCCCGCCTTCGCCTGCGTCACCTTCCCGGACCTGCACGTCGGCGCCTCGGCGCTGCTCGAGCAGATCGGCCGGACCCTCGACGAGGCGCTTCCCAAGGAGTACTGGGAAGAGGACTTCGTGGTGGAGGTCGATCGTTGATCCGACCACCAGGCCAGTGCCGACGATGAAGGAGACAACCCTGGATCCCCGCACGGGCAAGCCGCCGCGCATCCTCCTGGTCACGGGCTCGAGCGGTAGCGGCAAGACGACCGCGCTGCGCGCCCTGGAGGACGCCGGCTATTTCTGCATCGACAACCTCCCGGTGCCACTTCTGGGCAAGCTGGTGGAGCTCGCCCGGCAGGCAGGCGACATGCACCGCATCGCCGTCGTGGTCGACGCCCGGGAGGGCCGCTTCCTCGCCGATCTTCCCCGCGCCGTGGCCACGCTGCGGAACGGCGACGCGCAGGTGGAGGTCCTCTTCCTCGACGCCTCCGACGAGGTGCTGATCCGGCGCTACTCCGAGACGCGGCGGCGACATCCCCTCGCCGTCGACGGGAGCGTGGTCGACGGGATCGCCGAGGAGCGGCGGATCCTGCGCGAGCTGCGCACCCTCGCCGACGAGGCGGTGGACACCTCCAGCCTGACCGTCCACGAGCTCAAGCGGCTGATCCAGGCGCGCTTCGGCGGCGAGTCGAGCGAGCTGAGCGTGGCCCTGGTCTCCTTCGGCTTCCGCTACGGCCTGCCGCCTCAGGCCGACCTCGTGCTCGACGTTCGCTTCCTGCCCAATCCCTACTTCGTTCCCGAGATGCGGTCGCGCACGGGGCGGGAAACCGACGTAGCCGCCTACGTCCTCGACCGCCAGGAGGCCCGGGAGTTCCTCGACCGCGCGGTGGACCTAATCGGCTTCCTCCTCCCCCAGTACCGCCGCGAGGGCAAGAGCTACCTGACCATCGCGATCGGCTGCACGGGCGGCAAGCACCGCAGCGTCGCCGTGGTCCGCGAGCTGGGGCGGCGCCTGGAGGGGGAGGGCGTCCTGCTCCACATCTGGGACCGGGACATCGAAAAGGAATGAGGCGCCGACGGCGCCCGGAAAGGAGGTCCGATGCCCCGATACGTCTCGCCCCAGGAGGCCTGGGAGCTGATGCAGCGCGAGGGATATACCTACGTGGATCTCAGGTCCCCGCAGGAGTTCGCCGCCTCCCATCCCCGGGGGGCGATCAACCTTCCCTTCCTCTTCATCGACCCGGAGGGCCGCCGGCCCAATCCGGAATTCGTGGAGGTCTTCCGCAAGGTCCTGCCGCCCGGCTCGAAGTTCGTCCTCGGCTGCGCGGGCGGGAACCGCTCCGGCGCGGCGGTCGAGGTCCTGGCGCGGGAGGGCTGGGGCGACGCGATCGTGGAATGCCGCGCCGGCTTCGGCGGCCGCAAGGACGCCGAGGGGCGCGTCGTGGAGACCGGCTGGATCGCCTCGGGGCTGCCCTGCGAGCAGGGCCAGCCCGAGGGCCGGAGCTGGGAGGACCTGCGTCGCAAGTAGCCGGGCCGGATCGCTCCCCGGAGCAGAGGCCGGACGCGCGGGACGGCCTGTGGAAAATTCTTCACAGGGCGCGCGTGGACGGAGGGATCCCCCTCGTGTAGGTTGAAAACCTTCCTGGATCCCTCGGCTTTTCCATGGAACGAGCCTTCACGCGCACCGCCTTCGGCGCCACCGATCGAATCGCCGGCCTGGCCGGTTGTGGACGAGGCGCGTCCAGCGCGGGTGGCCTTTCCCGCTCGCTGGTCGACGAGCTCTTCACCGGCAGCGCCGAGCAGCGGGCGCGGGCCGCGGCCCGCATCGAGGCCGTCCTCGGCCTGGCGGCGGTGGGACCGCTCTGCGAGGCCCTGGCCACCGAGACCGAGCCCGAAGTCCTCGCGGCGATCTGCGCCAGCCTGGGCCGGCTGGGGTTGGAGGAGACCTACGAGGACCTCCGCCCGCACCTCGCCTCGGAGGAGCCCGCCGTGCGCGCCGCCGCCATCGAGGCGTGCCTGCGCCTGGTGCGCGCCGAACCGGAGCGGTCGTGGCTGGTCGAAATCGGCCTGGGCGACACCTCTGCCTGCGTCCGGCGGCGCACCTTCCTCGCGGCCGCGGCACTCCCTGGTTTCGAGCTCGTCCCGCTGGCCTTGCGGTGCCGGGCCGACGGCGATCCCCACGTGCGGCGCCTGGCCTACGTGGCGCTGGCGAGCGAGTCGGATCCTGCCGTGGCCTGCCGGGCCTTCGAGGCGATCTCCGATCCCGACGAGGGCGTGCGGCGCGCGGTGGCGCCCCTGCTTGCGCGGCGGTTCGGCGCCGACGCGGAGGCCCTGGCCTCGCTCTCGCCCGCCGAGCGGCTGCGCGAGATCCGCGCCCTGGAGGCGCGGGCGAAGGAGCCCGAGCGCCGCGACCCGGCGCTGGAGTCCGGGCGTCGCGGCCCGGCGCCGGAGGCAGAGCTTCGCCGCCACGCGCCCACGGGGGAGTTCGAGCGCGGCGGCCCGGCGCCGAAGCCCGAGCTTCGCGGCCTGACGCCTGTGGGGAAGTTCGCACGCCGGGGGGATGCGCTGGCAGCCGCTCCGGCCGCCACCGACGCGGCGGAGCCGGGGATCCCCTTCGACGAGATCGAGCTAGTGCTCATGACCTCTCTGCGCGGCGCCACCCTGCCTGAACTCGTCGAGCGGTTGCGCAGGGGAGAGGCCGACGTCGCCAGGGCCGTCGAGCGCTACCTGGCCGAGGGGCGGCTCGTCCTCCGGGGGTCGAGACTGTATCTGCCCTGAGGAGGACCGCGTGGAAGGGATTCGATACCCGCGAAAGCGCTTCGCCGAGATTTTGGGCCTTAGCGAAGAGGATCTCGCCCGGCGGGAGGCGGAGAACGGCATCGAGCCGAAAGAGGACCTCCCGATCGCAGACCTCTCCGCCTACCGGGAGCTCTTCGGCATCCGGCCTGCGCCCCTGCCGCAGCGGCGCCAGCTCTTCCTGAACTTCAAGGGTGGGACCGGAAAGACGAGCCTCTCGACCGCCTACGCCTTCCGGCTGGCGGAGATGGGCTACCGGGTCCTCCTGGTCGACCTCGATTCGCAGGGCCACGCCACCAAGTGCATCGGCTACGAGGGCGAGGAGCAGCCCCACACCCTCTTCGACGTCCTCGTCCGCAAGATGCCGATCAAGGACGTGGTGCTGCGGACTCCGCTGGAGGAGCTCCACCTCATCCCCTCCAACCTGCGGATGAGCACCATCGACCTGGCGCTGATGCCGATGAGCGGTCGGGAGCTCAAGCTCCGCAAGGCGCTGGAGGAGGTCGCCACCGACTACGACTTCGTCATCTTCGACGCGCCGCCTTCCTTCGGCCTGCTCAACCTCAACGCCATCATGGCGGCGGACGACCTCTTCGTCCCGGTCCTCCCCGACTTCCTCTCGTTCCACGGCCTCAAGCTCCTCTTCGAGACCATCGCCGAGCTCGAGGAGGACCTGGGACACGAGCTGCAGCAGATCGTGATCGTGCTGAACGCCTACAACCCCACCACCAAGATCGCGCGGGCGGCGCGCGAGGCCCTGGAGACCCATTACGGCGAGTATCTGGCGAAGGCGGTGGTGCGCCAGTGCACCAAGTTCGCGCAGGCTTCCAGCGAGGGGATTCCGATCTTTGCCTACGACCCCACGAGCAAGGGAGCCGAGGACGTGCAGAGCCTGATAGACGAGATCCTGCCCCGCCTGCCGGGCGGCGCGTGGGCGATGGAGAAGGTGGGATGAAGAGTTCGTTCGACGCCAACGTCTCCCGGGTCAAGCCCCGGCAGCGGCTGAGCTCCGTGGCGCTCCGCGAGGAGATGGCGGAGTCCATCTCCGAGGACCTGGCCCTGGCGTTGCTCCGCACCCGCGGGCCCGGGAGCGCGGCGGAGGAAGCCCGGCACGCCGAGGAGGCACGCGCGGCCGAGGAGGCGCGCGCGGCCGAGGAGGCGCGTGCGGCCGAGGAGGCGCGTAGGGCCGAGGAGGCGCGTAGGGCCGAGGAGGCGCGTAGGGCCGAAGAGGCGCGTAGGGCCGAGGAAGCGCGTAGGGCCGAAGAGGCGCGTAGGGCCGAGGAAGCGCGTAGGGCCGAGGAGGCGCGTGCGGCCGAGGAGGCGCGTAGGGCCGAGGAGGCGCGTAGGGCCGAAGAGGCGCGTAGGGCCGAGGAAGCGCGTAGGGCCGAGGAAGCGCGTAGGGCCGAGGAGGCGCGTAGGGCCGAGGAGGCCAAGCGCGAGCGGATCCTGGCTCGGCTGGCGGCTTTCTCCCGCAAGGAGGAGGCGCCCGCCCTCTCGGACGACCTGGCGACCACGCTGAAGCGGGCGAGGGCGTCGCTGCGAGCCCTGCGGCCGGCGCCCGGCGCCGAGGTGGTCGAGGAGGGGAAGGCGAAGATCGCCGAGCTCCGCGGCCGCCTGGCGGCGGCGATGCCGACGCCGGCCTCCCTCGACCCCCTCGCGGCGGCCAGCTCGGTCCGAGAGGCGGTGCGGGAGCTGCGGGCCCGCCTGGACGAGGCGCTGGCGGAGCGGGACGCGCTGGCGCGGGCCCTGGACGAGGCGCGCGAGGAGCTCGGCCGCGTGCACAAGGAGCTGGCCCGCCGCGACGAGGCGCTCTCGGCTCTGGAGGCGACGGCGGAGGAGCGAGGGCGAATCGCCGAGGAGCTCGCGGCCGAGGCCGAGGCCCTGGCCGAGGAGCGCGACCAGGCGCTCGCCCGCGTGCTCGAGCTCAAAGCGCTCGGCGAGGAGCAGCGCCGGGTCCTCGAGGAGGCCGAGGCCTCCCTTCAGCAGAAGGAGGCGAGGCTCGCCGAGCTGGAGGAGTCGCTGCGGGCGGCTGCGGCGCTGGCGGAGGCGCGGGCGGTGGAGGCGGAGGAGCTCCGGGCCCGGCTCCGGCAGGTCGAGCGCGAGAACGAACGGCTGACCGCGCGGGTCGCCTCCCTGGAGGCCGAGGTCGCCTCGCTGGAGAGCGCCCGCCAGGCCCTGGCCGAGATCCAGCGCCTCGTCTCCTGAGCCCCTTGCCCTGGGCGCGCCCGACCTTGACGCGATCGGGGGTGGCGCAAGGGGCGGTCGAGCGGTAGAAACCCCAAAAAGTCGTCGCCGATCCGCCCCGGGGCCCGGGGCCGGGGCTCGGCGACGCCTACCTTGGATGGGAGTACGCCCGCGATGGAAAAGCCGACGACCATTCCCCCTCTCGCCCTCCTGGCCCAGGCCACCTTGCCGACCCGGTACGGCGAGTTTCGGACCGTCGTCTTCACCGTGGAGGGGGACGCCCGCGAGCACCTGGCCCTGCTTCACGGCCAGCCATCCGGCAAGGAGCGAGTGGTCGTGCGGGTCCACAGCGAGTGCATCACGGGCGAGGTCTTCGGCTCGCTCAAATGCGACTGCGGGGCCCAGCTCGACAGCGCCATGCGGGAGGTCGTCCGCCGGGGCACGGGGATCATCCTCTACCTGCGGCAGGAGGGCCGGGGGATCGGCCTGACGAACAAGATCCGCGCCTACGCCCTGCAGGACCAGGGCGCCGACACGGTGGACGCCAACCGCCTGCTGGGGCTGCCGGACGACGCCCGCACCTACGAGGCCGCCGCGGCCATGCTCCACCACCTGGGGGTGCGCTCCATCGAGCTCATCACCAACAACCCGGAGAAGGTCCGGGCGCTCCAGGATCTGGGGATCCAGGTGGCGGCGCGCCTGCCCTCCCTCGTCCCGGTCAGCACCGAGGCGCGGCGCTACCTCGAGGTCAAGCGCGACCGCATGCACCACCTCATCCCCGAGCGCGAGGCGGTGCCGCAGAGCGTGGCGCACGGCGCGACCGGCTCCGACGACAACCGGCCGTAGGAGTCCGTCCCGCCGTCGTGGCGGAGCGAGGCCGCGCGTCGTGTGCACCGTTGCCGCGGCCAGCGGGTGGCTGCGACGGCTTCACGAGCCGCATTCAGGCTCCCTGGGCGGGCAGCCAGGGCGCGAGGAAGGCCTCCGCTTCCTCCCACATCCGGTCGAGCACGTCGACGAGGGCGTGGTCGGATTCGAGCTCGACCAGCCGCACGTTCGGGCAGAGCGAGACGAATTTGCGGGAGGTGCCCACGGGGACCTCGGCGTCGTACACGCCGTGGAGGACGAGGCCAGGGCACTCCACCTTGGGGTAGGGGGGATGCCCCAGGCTGTCGCGGTAGAAGGCGAAGGAGATCGCCTCCTTGCGCTTCCACGCGTAGTGGTCCACCTCGAGCTGCCCTTCGCTTCGCCAGCGGGCGATCACCTCGTTGCCCAGGATGTGCTGCCAGCGCGCCGGCAGGTCGAAGGCAGGGGCCATCATCACCACCGCCTGGACCTCGGGGTTGCGGGAGGCGGCCAGCGCGGCGAGGTAGCCGCCCAGCGAGGAGCCGAGGAGGACGGCGCCCCGTTCGCGCGCCCCCGAACGAAAGAGGATCTCCTCGACCTGGCGTAGCGCGCGGGTCACGGTGAGGCCGAAAAATCCGCCTTCCCCCTCGTTGAGGTCGGGGACGGCGAGGTCGACGTTCCGCTCGGCGAGGCGGACGGCGAAGAAGCGGGCCTTCTCCGAGGTGGGGCCGGAGGCGAAGCCGTGCAGATAGAGGAAGAAGGGGCTGGACATCGGGTCGCGACTCCTGCTTACCGGGGTCCTTCTACAATGCCGGCGGAGGAACGATGAGTCGAAATCGACGCCAGGGGAAGAAGGAAAGGAGCCCGCGGGAGCTCGACCGGATCTACGAGGGCATCGACATCCTCGACGCGCTGCTCGTCGAGACGGGCGCCGAGGTGGACGGCAAGGGCGCGATCGCCCGTCTCGCCGCGGCGGTCGCCGAGCGAAGGCCGGCCTCCGAGGTCATCCCCACGCTCTTTCCGCAGGAGCCGCGCTTCGCCAAGAGCGAGTACGCCCTCCGCCTCTACGGCAACCTCTTCGGCGTCTGGGACCTCCTCCTGGCCGGGCGCTCCCCGGAGGAGCTCGCCCGGGCGCGAACCCCGACCCCTGCGCCCGCGCCGGAGGAGCTCTCCCTGGACGAGGAGGGGCCGCCGCGCTACCGGCTGCCGCCCCGCGGTAGCATTCCCGGCGACGTCGTCCCCTTCGAGGTGGTCGAGGGAACCTGGCAGATGCTCCAGTCACTGCCCGAGAAGGAGCTCCAGCGGCGAATCGATCGCTACGAGAACGTGTTCTCGGAGCTCGCCACCTGGCCCGACGTCGTCGCGGGCCTCTCCGACGAGGCGCGCGACGCCCTCGACCAGCTCTGCTTCGAGCTGGCCCAGATCTTCGACCAGGCCTTCGGGAATCGCCTCGGCGCGGTGGGCATCGCCGAGCTGGAGGCGGCCGACCCGGCCGAGGCCGATCGCCTGCAGCCCTACGTTGTGGACTTCCTGGAGGAGACCCTCGACGAGGAAGAAGACGAGGAGGGCGGGTTGCCTCCCGAGGATCGGCGAGCGGTGGCGGAGGCCGGCCGGAGGGCGATCGTGGCGATGACGCGCGCCGTCCGACCCGCGTAGCCTGGCATCGGGGGAGCGCGCGACCCGGTCGTCGGCGCCAGCGCCGCGTCGCCTGGCGTCGACCCGGTGCCGGCGCGGCCGGGCCCTTCCGAGACGTGGCGGGCGCCTCCCGTTGCTCGAGCTCGGCCGGCCTCTCTCAGGGCGCGCGGATCACGTAGAGCCCGTAGTTCGTGGCCACGTAGATGGCGCGCGGCGCGACGGTGTCGTCGAGGAGAACCTGGGCGACCCGCGCGTTGGCGGGCACGAAGGGGCTCTGCTCCCAGGTCTCCGTGGCGATGTCCCAGCGCCACAGCCCGCGGCTCGCCGTCCCGACCCAGAGCGTGTCGGTGGCGTGCTCCCACTCGAGAGCGAGGATGTGCGTGTCCGGCGTCCCGGGGATCGAGCGCCAGGATCGCGGCGCGATCACCATCTCCGAGAGCCCCAGCCCGTGCATGCCCACGAAGATCTTGGACTGCGCGATGTCTCCGGCGATGGCGCGGATGTCCTTCGGCTCCTGGATCGGCCCCAGATGCTCGGGCCAGGTGTAGACCAGCCAGGGCAGTTCCACGATGCTCACCCAGCGCTCGAGGTCGTCGAGCGGCGCGGGGGGCACCGCGGCCACCATCCAGTGGGCGCCGATGAGGAAGTTGCCCTGCGGGTCGTAGTCCACCGCGTGCACGTAGCCGATGAAGAGCGAAGCGTCGCCGAGCGTGAAGACGGGGTGGCGGTGGTCGGCCCACGCGTCGCCCCGCAGCACCGTCGCCCCGTGGTTGCTCCCCAGGTAGACATCGCCGTGGTAGGGGCCGCCGACCACGCGCTTCATCGTGAGAGTGGACCGCGTTTCATCCATCCACCTCGCGTTGTTGTTTTGAATTTTATAGTGGTAGTCGAGGACGAGGGAGCCGTCGGGCTGCAGGAGCATGCGGTCGACGTCCCCGTACATCTTGTCCTCTTCCGTCCAGGTGAAGACGTTGCCGTCCTCCGGCGCGAGAAAGCCGAGATAGACCTGCCCCGCGGCGCCTCCGGCGACGCTGGCGACCGGATAGCCACGCTCGAACTGGCCGCCGCTGGCCGTGCGGTGAAAGCGCGTATCACCCACCGGTAGCGCGTAGGCGGCGACGCCGTCGATCGCGTAGACGTTCTTGGCGTCGTCGATGCCGACTCCGATCACCGGACCGGCCAGCCCCTCCGCGGGACCGTAGTGCACCACGTCGTCCTTGGGCCAGGGGTCGGGCTTCACGCCGCTGGGATCGCGCGGATCGATGGGGGGAATGGGCGGGCGACCGGGGACCCGGTCGCGCGGCTTCTCGCCGGGGTCGCGGGGGTCCTCCACCACGGGGTCTCTCGTCCGGTCGTCGTCCCCGCAGCCGAGGAGGATCAGGGCCCCCAGGATCGTCCACTTCCACCGAATCATCCGCGCACCTCCCCGGAGGCCGGCTGCAGGGGCGAAGCGGCCGCGGCGCGCGAGCGGCCCCGCCTGCCGCCTCCCCTTTCCGGGCCCCGCTCCTGCGAGTCGGACCCCCGCGGGGGACCGGGCAAGAACCGGGCCGGCGCGGTCGCCGCGAAACACGTGCATCCGCGCCTCCGGGAGGGCCGTCCCTTTCCCTGACGGGCGAATTTTTCCCGACCGGGGGAAGGGGATTTCCGGCGAGGGCGGGCGCTGGCCGCGCGGCATCCGCCGGGCGGGCGCCGGCAGCCCTCAGCGCGCGCCGGGAAGGGTGGCGGGGTGGGCCGCCGCGATGGGGACCGGCTCGCCCAGGTGCTCGCGGAAGAAGCGGATCATCCGCTCGTAGAGGCGGCGCGAGGCCTCCGGCTCGTTGACCATGTGGGTGAAGCCGGAGAGCGGGAGGAACTCGTGATCGATGCCGGCGCGGAAAAGCGCGTCGGAGATCTTCAGCGCCTGCGAGAAGTAGACGTTGTCGTCGGCGGTCCCGTGCGCGATGAGCAGGGGACGCCGCAGGTTCTTCGCGTAGGTGAGGACCGAGCTCTTCTCGTAGCCCTCCGGGTTGGTGGCCGGCAGATCCAGGTAGCGCTCCGTGTAGTGCGTGTCGTAGTCGGTCCACTCCGCCACCGGCGCCACCGCCACGCCGGCCTTGAACACCTCGGGCTCGCGCATCACCGCCATGGCGGCCATGTAGCCGCCGAAGGACCACCCGAAGATGCCCACGCGCTCGAGGTCCATGCCGCTCACCCGCCCGGCGAGCGCGCGCAGGCCCCGCACCTGATCCTCGAGCGGCACGTCGGCGAAGTTGCGGTGGATGGCTCGCTCCCAGGCGCGATCGCGCGCGGGCGTGCCGCGTCCGTCGATGGAGACGACGATGAAGCCGTGGTCGGCCACCCACTGCTGGCGGAAATACCGTTCGCTCGGCGCGACGACGGTCTGGGAGAGCGGGCCGCCGTAGACGAAGTTCACCACCGGGTAGCGGAACCGCGGGTCGAAATTCCGCGGGCGAACCACGGCGGCGCGCAGCACGTGCTCGCCGGGGAGGGTGACGATCTCCACGCCCGGGACGAAGGGCGGCACCTCGGCGGCGGAGCGGATCCGGCCCAGCGGCGAGCCGTCCTTGCGGCGCACGGTGTAGAGTACCTCGCCCGTCGCGGAGGAGAGGGTGTGCACGTAGATCCCGCTCTTCCGATCGAAGACGGCCGAGTGGTGGCCCGGATCGACCGTCAACGCCACCGGCTCCTTCTCCTCCTCCAGCGGCACGCGGAAGACGTGGCGCTCGGTCGGATCCGGCGAGGCGACGAAGTAGACGTTGCCCTCGTCGTCCACGTCGAGGACTTCGCGGTAGCGCAGCTCGGGCGCGGTGAGGGCGCGGATGCGCTTTCCGCTGCGGTCGCGCAGCTCGAGCCGCCACGCGCCTTCCCGCTCCGACGACCACAGGAAGGCGCTGCCCCCCTGCACCCAGCGCGGAACGCTCTGGTCGATGTTGAGCCACGCGGGATCCTTCTCCGAGAGCAGCATGCGGGTCTTGCCGCGATCCGGATCCACCTCGAGCAGCAGGGCCGAAGTCTGCAGCCGGTTCTGCACGAGGATGGTGAGCGGGCCCTCGCGCTCCCAGCGCACCGTGGCGAGGTAGGGATGGCTCTGGCGATCCCACTCCACCCAGGTGGGCTCGCCGCCCTCCACCGGGACGATGGCCAGGCGCACGTCCACGTTCTTCGTTCCCGCGCGCGGGTAGGGGAAGGAGAGCGGCGGGCGATCGGGATGGAAGGGATCGGCGATGTGAAGGACGTCAACACCTGTGGTGTCGGAACGCTGCACGGCCAGGCGCGTGCCGTCGGGCGACCACCAGTAGCCCTCCATCCGCCCCATCTCCTCCTGGGCGACGAACTCCGCCAGGCCGAAGCTCACCTCGGGACCGGGGCGCTCGGTGAGCCGCCGCTGGGTGCGGGTCTCCAGGTCGATGACGTAGAGGTCGCCGTCCCGGACCACGGCCACCTTCGAGCCGTCCGGGGAGAAGCGCGGGTCGATGGGCGCGCCGCCGTCGGAGGGGAGCTCGACCACCGCCGCCGTCTCGCGATCGACCAGGAAGAGCCGGCCGGAGAGCGGCACGAGGACGCGGCGGCCGTCGGGCGAGAGCTGGTAGGAGGCGATGCCCCGCGCGGCGGAGCGCATGCGCTCGCGGCGTGCGAGCTCCTCGGCGGTGAGGACTTCCCCTCCGCCCTCCAGGAGCTGGCGCGCGGTCACGAGTACCCGCTCGTCGCCGGTGGCCACGTCGTAAATCCAAAGGTCCTGCTCGAAGGAGCGGGGGCCGGAGCGCAGAAAGAGGATCGCCTCGCCGCCGGGCACGATCCGGATGGCGTTGGGGCGGCCCAGGCGGAAGGCGTTGGTCTCGGCATAGAGCTCGAGGAAGCCCGGCTCGGGGCGGGGCTCGAAGACCGGGACTGCCCCGGAGCCGCTCGTCTCCGTGGGCGAGGAGCGGCAAGCGGCGAGAAGGAGCGCGACGACGAGGGCCAGCCATCTCATGGCCCCCGGTTCTACCGCACGATCGCCGCCGCGCGAAGTTCGGAAGGCGAACGTCGGTCGCGGCGAGGGCGCGCCCTACTTGTAGAGCTCGGCGGCCATGAGCGCGCGGTAGCGATCGGCGAGCTCGGAGCGCGCTCCGATGGCGCCGAAGACCTCCACCATGGCCTTGCGCGCCTCCTCGCCTGGGCCCACCCGCGGGCTTCGTCGCAGCACGTCGAGGAAGACCTCGAGCGCGCGCTCGTACTGCTCCGCGGCCGCCAGCGCCTTGCCCAGCGCCAGGCGCGCCTCCAGGTCGTCGGGATTTTCGCGCACGCGGCGCTCGGCCTCCTCCACGCCGTCGCCGGACAGCTTCAGCCGCAGAACGGAGATCTCCTTCTCGAGCCGCTCGGCGTCGTCGGGGAGGATGAGGTCCAGGCAGCGCTCGGCCTCGTCGGCCTTCCCCTCGGCGGCGAGGATGCGGGCCATGCGCAGAAGCGCGTCGCCGTTGCGGGGCTGCTGGTCGAGCAGCTCGCGCAGGACCTCCTTCGCTCTCTCCCGGTCGTCCCTCTCGAGGAGGGCGTCGGCGCGTTCGATCAGCTCGACCTCGGGGCCGGGGAGGATGCCCTGCAGCCAGGCGCGGACGTGGATCTCCGGCAGGGCCCCCGTGAACGAGTCCACGACCTTGCCGTTCTTCACCGCGTGCACCGCGGGGATGCTCCGCACCTGGAAGGCGTGCGCCACGGCCGGATTCTCGTCCACGTTGACCTTGGCGAGGAGGAAGCGCCCGGCGTGTTCCTCCGCCAGGCGTTCGAGGATGGGGCCGAGCACGCGGCAGGGGCCGCACCAGGGAGCCCAGAGGTCGACCACCACGGGCCGCTTGTGGCTCTCCTCGATGACGACCGCCTGGAAGTTGGCGTCGGTTGCGTCGATGATGGTGCGATCGCTCATGGCGCTCTCCTTCTAGTTTCCCAAGATGGATCTGGCCACCACGCATCTCTCCGCCGATCTCGACGGGCTCGCCTCGCTGGTCGCTCTCCACCTCCTCGAGGGGCCTTTCGAGCTGGTGCTGCCCGGCTCGATCGAGCCGACCTCCCGGGCCTTCTGGGCCGAGCACGGGGAGAGCTTTCCGCCCCTGCGGCCGCTGGCAGAGATCCGGCGCCGCCTCGAGACCGAGGAGCTCGGCCGCCTCCACGTGGTCGATACCGCAGATGCGGCTCGCCTCGGGGAGATTCGCGATTTCTTGCCCAGGGCGCGCGAGCTGCTGGCCTGGGACAACCACCCGCGCGCGGAGGGCGACCTCCCCCGCGTCGAGCTCCCCGAGGCGGGAGCCTGCGTCTCGGCGCTCGTCCTCCGCCTCGCCGGGGCGGGGAAGAAGCCCACGGCCGCCGAGGCGGGGCTCTTCCTGCTGGGCATCCACATGGATACCGGCCACTTCACCTTCGCGGGGACCACCGCCCTCGACCACGAGGCGGCGCGCCTCTGCCTCGAATGGGGCGCGCCGGTGGAGTGGATCGGCCGCTACCTGCCCAAGGGCTACACCGCGCGCGAGCTCGAATTGCTCTCTCGGATGGCGGTCTCGGTCGAGTGGGTGCCGGCGGGAGAGTCGCAGGTGGCGATCCTGAGCCTCGAGGTGGAGGAGTACGAGCCGAACCTCTCCGTCCTGCTGGAGCAGCTCCGCGCGGCAGAACGGTGGCCGACCGCCTTCCTCCTCGCCGGCAGCGGCCGGCGGGTGGACGTGATCGGCCGCAGCGACGGCACCCTGCACATTGGAGAGGTCGTTCGCGCCCTCGGCGGCGGAGGGCACCGCGAGGCCGGAAGCGCAACCCTGCGCGCGATGACGCTGGCCGAGGCCCGCGCCTACCTGCGGCAGACGCTCGCCGAGTGGGCGGGGGAGCGATTCACCGCCGGGGCGGCGGCATCGAGCCCCTTCGTCTCCCTTCCCGCCACCGCCACCATCCGGCGCGCGGCGGAGCGCATGCGCGAGCGCCGCATCGACTCGCTCCCCCTGACCCGGGGCCGGGGCAAGGACCTGGTCTACGTGGGCTGGGTGGGGCGTCGGGACGTGGACGTCGCGCTGGCCCACGGCCTCGGCGACCGGCCGGTCGCCGAGATCAGCGCCGGTCCGCCCCGCTGGATCGCCGCCGACGCGCCGCTGGAGGAGGCCCGGCGCATCCTCGCCTCGGGAACGGTGCGGCACCTCCTCGTCGGCCGGCCGCCGGGGGAGGCGGTCGGCATCCTCACCCGGGGGGCGCTGCTGCGGGCCATGGAGGGGCCGGCCCTTCCTGGCCGCCATCCGCGGCCGGGCCTGGCGCGGATCCGCGGCCTCCTCCGCGAGGGGCTCGGCCCGCGCTGGGAGTGGGTGCGCCGCATGGGCGAGGTGGCCGAGTCCATGGGCCTTTCGATTCACCTGGTGGGCGGCTCGGTTCGCGACCTCTTCCTCGGCCGGCCGGTCCGCGACGTGGATCTGGTGGTGGAGGGCGACGCGCCGCGGCTCGCCGAGGAGCTGCGCCGCCGCCATGGCGGCCGCGTGCGCGCGCACCCGGCCTTCGGCACGGCCAGCTACTTCTCCGACGACTCCGACCGGATCGACCTCGCCTCGGCGCGCGCCGAGCACTACGCCTCGCCCGCGGCGCTGCCCACGGTGGAGCTGCACGCCGGCCTGCGCCAGGACCTCTTCCGCCGCGACTTCACCATCAACGCGATGGCCATCTCCGTGACGCCCGCGAGCCTCGGCGAGCTGCACGATCCCTTCGGCGGCTGGGACGATCTGCAGGCGGGCCTGCTGCGGGTGCTGCACGGGCTGAGCTTCCACGACGACCCCACGCGCGCCTTCCGCGCGGCGCGCTTCGCCGCCCGCCTCGATTTCCGCCTGAGCCCGGAAACGCTCGGCCTGATGCAGGCCGCCCGCAGGGCGGGCGTCTTCGACCGCCTCGGCAAGGAGAGGCTCGGCGTGGAGATCGAGCGGATCCTCGAGCAGCCCGAGGTGGTCCAGGCCTTCCGCCTGCTGCGCGAGTGGAAGCTCCTGTCCGCGATCCATCCGCGCTTTGCGGGGACGGGGCGCTTTCTGGAGCGGCTCGGACGTCTTCGGGACGCGCGCAACCGGCTCACCGAGGTCTTCGTTGAAAGCCTGCCATCGCAGGCGGACGTCCTCTGGATCGAGGTGGGGCGCGCCATTCCCCGCGAGGACCGCAAGGAGTGGGGGAGGATGGTCCCGCGCGGCGGCGAGCGCCTGCGCCGCTTCGTGCACGGCTGGGAGCGGGTGCGCCGCGCGCTCCAGCGTCTGGCCCGGGCCCGGCGGGGCAGCCAGGCCGGCGCGGCGCTTTTCGGCCTGGACGAGGCCGAGCTCGTCTACGCGGTCGGCGTGAACGAGTCTCCCGCGGCCGCGGAATGGCTCGACTGGTGGTGCAGGCAGGGCCGGAAGCTCCGCACCCAGGTGAGCGGCGACCTGCTCATCGAGCTCGGCTACGCCCCGGGCGCGGCGATGGGGTGTGCCCTGGCGGCGGCGCGGGAAGCCGCGTGGGATGGCGAAGACCCCGCGGCCCAGCTCGCCGCCGCGGAGCGGGCCTACCGGCGCCGCGCTCGAGCGGAGAGGCGCTGAGCCTCGGGAAGGGGTGGACGCGCACCGACCGCGGGGTGGGGCCCGGGCGCGCGCGGCGCGAGTGGACGCTCGATCGCGAGACGCGGCGCCTGCATCAGACGGCCATCCCGCCGTCCACGTCGATGCAGCGCCCGTTGAAGAAGTCGCACTCCACGATGAACTTCACCGCCAGCCAGATGTCCTCGGGCTGGCCGGGCCGCCCCACCGGGATCATCCCGAGCAGCGCCTCGCGCGCCTTGGGATGCATGCCCGCGGTCATCGGTGTCTCGATGAAGCCGGGGGCGATGGCGCCCACGCGGATGCCGTAGGGAGCGAACTCGCGCGCCCAGGTCACCGTGTTGGCGGCGAGCGCCGCCTTGGCCGCCACGTAGTTGGACTGGCCGCGGTTCCCGTGCCGCGCGATCGACGACATGTTCACGATCACGCCGGGCCGGGTGCCGGTCTCCACCATCTTCCGGACCACTTCGCGGACCATGAGCGTGGCGCCGGTGAGGTTGACGGCGATCACCTGATCCCAGGCCTGGCGGGAGAGCGTTGTCACCTCGCCGGTGTTGCGGTCCTTCTTCACCAGCAGGCCGTCGCGGATGATGCCGGCGTTGTTGACCAAGGCGTTCAGGCCGCCCATGGCCTCGTGCGCCCACTCGACGAAGGAGACGATCTGCGTTTCGTCGGAGACGTCCAGCCGGCGCCGGTGGATCCCCTGCGGGAGGCTGGCGAGGCCCTCCTCGTTGACGTCTCCGACCGCGACCTGCGCGCCCGCCTCGAAGAGCCTCCGGGCGAAGTGGGCTCCCATCCCCTGGGCCCCACCGGTGACGATGACCTTCAGTTCATCCAGCTTCATGGGACGCTCCTCCGAAATTTCGCGTCGCTTCTACCAGCCCGGGCGGCCGGATGCACGCTCGAAAGGCCGCCTCCTGGTAGGTGGTATGGTCCCGCCCAGGCCCTACCTTTCGGCTATGGCTCCCCACGTCGTGATCGTCGGCGGTGGCTTCGGCGGCCTCAACGCCGCCAAGGTGCTGGGCCGCGCGCCGGTTCCGGTCGAGGTCACCGTGCTCGACCGCCACAACTACCACCTCTTTCAGCCACTGCTGTACCAGGTGGCGATGTCGGGCCTCTCCACCACCGAGATCGCGACGCCGATCCGGAGCATCCTCGGCCGCTACCCCAACGTCTCCGTCCTTCTCGACGAGGTAGTGGACATCGACCTCGATCGGCGGTGCGTCGTCCTTCGCGACGGCGACGTGCTGGCGTACGACTACCTGGTGCTCGCGCCGGGGGCGAAGACCAACTACTTCGGCCACCCGGAGTGGAGCCGGCACGCGCCGGGCCTGAAGGACCTCGACGACGCCCTGGAGATCCGGCGGCGGGTTCTCCTCGCCTTCGAGGTGGCGGAGCGCGAGCCCAACGCCGCCGAGCGCCGGCGCCTGCTGAGCTTCGTGATCATCGGCGCCGGTCCGACCGGGATCGAGCTGGCGGGGGCGCTCGCCGAACTCGCCCGCTTCGTCCTCGCCCGGGATTTCCGCCGCGTTCGTCCGGAGGAGGCGAAGATCCTCCTGCTCGAGGCAGCGGACCGCTGCCTGCTCGGCTTCGACGCGGAGCTGGCGCAGAGGGCCTGCCGCACGCTGGAGCAGATGGGCGTGCAGATCCGTTTCGGCGCCAAGGTTCGCCGCGTCGACGAGCGCGGCGTCTGGGTGGGCGACGAGCTCGTCGACGCGGGGACTGTGATCTGGACGGCGGGGGTGAAGCCCCAGAACCTGGCCGAGCGAATCGACGTGGAAAGGGACCGCAAGGGCCGGATCGTGGTGGGCCCGGACTGCTCCATCCCCGGCTACCCGGAGGCCTTCGCCATCGGCGACATCGCCTGCTTCTTCGGATCCGACGGCCGGCCGCTGCCGGGCCTGGCCCCGGTGGCCATGCAGCAGGGGCGCGCCGTCGCGTACAACATCGTCCGCAGCATCCGCGGCGAGCGGCGGATTCCCTTCCGCTACCGGGACCGGGGGATGATGGCGACCGTGGGCCGCTCCCGCGCCGTGGTGCAGCTCGGCCGGCTCCGCTTCGACGGCCTGGCCGCCTGGCTGACCTGGGTGGCGGTCCACGTCTTTTACCTCATCGGCTTCCGCAACCGCCTGGTGGTGCTGGCCGACTGGTTCTACTCGTACCTGACCTACCGCCGCGGCGCCCGGCTGATCACCGGGCGGCGGCTGGAGGCGGGGGCCCCGCGGCGCGTGGTCGAGCCGTCGGAGGTGGAGCGGGACGCCCTGCGGAAGGCAGGGGAGCAAGGCGAGGGCGCGGCTCCGCCGTGGAACGGCGGCGAGCCGCCCCCCGCGGAGCCGCCCTCGTAACGGTCTACTTCCCCTCGATGAGCTCGATGCGGTAGCCGTCCGGGTCCTCCACGAAGGCGATCACGGTGGTGCCGTGCTTCATGGGGCCCGGCTCGCGGACGATCTTCCCGCCCGCCTGGCGGATGCGCTCGCAGGCGGCGTAGATGTCGTCCACGCCGATGGCGATGTGACCGAAGCCGTTGCCGAGCTCGTAGGAGGGCGTGTCCCAGTTCCAGGTGAGCTCGATGGCGGGGTGGGTCTCCTCGGGACCGTAGCCGACGAAGGCCAGGGTGAAGCGACCTTCGGGATAGTCCTTCTTGCGCAGAAGCTGCATCCCGAGGACGCGGGTGTAGAAGTCCAGCGACCGCTCCAGGTCGCCGACGCGGATCATCGTGTGCAGGATTCGCATGGCTCAGGCTTTCGGCAGGCTTTCGAAGGGGGTGGTGGGATCCAGGTAGGTACGCAGCTTGTGGGAGAGGTACTCCTTCGCCTTGGACCGCCAGAGCAGTCCGGGGTCCTTTCCGTCGAAGGAAACCGATCCCTCGCGCAGCGTCACCGTCCCCTCGATGTCGACCACGATGTATCGACCGCGGATCTCGGCCTGATCGCCGTCCCACTTCACCGCGATCTTGTGCTTGTTCCAGAGGTAGTCGCCGAGCGCCTGGAGGCGGCGCCGGGCCTCGTCCAGGGGAAGCTGGATGGGGAAGTCGAGGTGCAAGCGCATGGCGGGAGGGTAGCAGAAAGCCCGCGGCCGCGCCCCCCCTCGAAAGGGCGTCGCCGCGGGCATCGGAAGATCCCCCGGCGGCTACCGGCGGCGCCGGCGCAGCAGGAGGGCGAGGCCGGCGATGGCCAGCGGGAGCGCGCCCATCGGCCCGGATGCCGCCTGCGCGCCGCCGCAGCCCACGTCCTCGTAGGCGTATTCCTCGTAGAACTCCTCCTCCGCGAGGAGGGGGCTCGTCTCCACGCCGGAGACCTGCACGGGCGGCCGGCCCGGAGGCCGGGGGGCGAAGCGCAGGCCGAGGCTCAACTCGGCCGCATCTCCGGGGGAGCTCCAGGTCTCGAGCCCGCCGGACTGCCCTCCGACTCGCTCGTCGACGGTGTTGATGATGATCAGACCGCCGGCCCAGGCCGGAAGGGCGACCAGGGCGAGAGCCAGGGAAAGGACGATTGCGGAAATGCGACGGATCATCTGAGAGCTCCGAGAGATCGGCTGCGGCTGCCGGTCCCGATCAGGAGGCTGTAGTTCGCTTCCTCGTTCGGCCCGGCGCGAAACGCTTCGAGGCGCTTTTCGAATTCCACGACGGCCCGGAGAACGGGTTCGGGCCGGAAGAACCGTCCCTGCACGTAGGAGAGGAGCGAGAGGGACCGCCGCCGCGGGTCCACCCGGTCCCGCGCCGCGTGGCGAAGAACTTCGAGGGCGCGCTCCAACCCCTCGACACCTCGCAGGGCAGTGGGGGTTCCCGCCACGATGACGAAGCGCTCGTGCGTGTCGTCGTTGCTCTCCTGGACCAGGTCGGCCAGCTCGTGGTGGAGCGGCCGGACGAAGTCGGTCTCCAGCCTCTCCTGCAGGGCAGGATCGAGCCGGAGGTTCAGGTGCAGTAGGAGGCCCTGCCCCGGCTCGAAAACCACGCTCATCACGGCCGGGATGAAGAGCTCGGAGAGCGGACCCATCGGTCCGCCCTGGCTCTGGGTGGCGATCACGCTCGAGGCGGCCTCGTAGCGGCCGTCGCGCTCTCGCACGATCCCGCTGCGGATCAGGCGCCGGAGCTGGCGGTCGAGCGTCTCGGCCGGGACGTCGGGGTAGAGCCGGCGCAGCTCCTCGTAGGTGCGGGGCCTCTCGGCCAGGCGGTTCGCCAGCGAGAGGGCGTCGAGGAGCGCGTCGTAGGCGAGCTCCGAGTGGAACTCGGCGATCGGGAGTCGACGCGTCATTCCCGGGGCCTCCCGCCCTCGCCGAAGAGCTCGTGATAGATCTGCCAGGCCACGCTCTTGGGCGGCATCTCGTAGGGCTTGGTTCCGAAGAAGCGGCGGAACTCCGCCTGGTTTCGAGCGCCGCTCATCAGCCACAACGCCGCCTTCGTTGCAAGGTTCATGCGCGCGACGAGGTTCCGGTAGCTCCCCGGAACGGGTTTGCTCCCCCCGGGCAGCGAATCGTAGACCTCCCGGAGGATCTCCGTCAGCTTGAGCAGCGTCTGCTCCGGCACGCCGTGGAGGGCGGCGAGCTGCTCGGCGGTGCGGCGCTCCACCGTCCGGTCGAAGCGGTCGTCGATGGCCTCGCGATCCCACCGGTCCCGGTCCAGCGCTTCGAGCTGGAAGAAGGACATGAGGTGGGGGGCGATCGACGAGGACTCCAGCGCGTCCACGGGTTGCTCCAGTCCGAAGACGAGGTCGCGAACGAATTCCCGCAGCCGCCGCACCGATTCCTCGCGCTTCTCCACCACCGCGCCCTCGATGTCCGCCAGCGCCCGGCGCGTGAAGCCGTCGAACTCCTTCCAGCCTCGATCGTCGGCCGCCTCGCGAGCGAAGGCCTGCGCCAGCTGCCCGATGTCCTCGCGGCGCTGCCAGAGCGGCGGCAGCGAGATCTTGGCCGGCGCGCGGTCCAGGAGGTCCCGCCGGAACTTGCCTTGCCGGGCGGCCTCCACCAGGTCGACGTTGGAGGAGAGGACGATCAGCGCGTCGGTGCGCTCCACCGTCGTCGAGCCCAGCGGGCGGTACTCCCGCTCGCCCATCAGGCGCAGCAGCTTGCCCTGATCCTCCCAGCTCAGGTTGTGGACCTCGTCGAGGACGAGGGTGCCGTTGCGCGCCTGGCTCAGCAGGCCCTGGGAATCCGCGAGGGCGCCGGTGAATGCCCCGCGCCTGTGACCGAAGAGCACGCTCTCGAAGAGCCCGGGACGCAGGTTGCTGCAGCTCACCCGGACGAGCTCGCCCCGTCGGCCCAGGACGCGCCGCGAGACCTCGTGCAGCAGCGTGGCCACCAGCTCCTTCCCGGTGCCGGTCGGCCCGGTGAGGCGGATAATGTCCCGGGCGTGCCGCGCGACCAGCGCGGCCTGCACCTGGGCGGCGAGGTTCTCCCGCAGGCGACTGCCGATCAGACCGACGTCGTCACAAGCGCTCTGAAAGGCATTCATGCGATCAGCTTATCACGGAGCCCTCGCTCGCTTCCCCGGTTCGAGATTTCGAACTCGACAAAAAAGAGGCCCCGCCGGCGGGCGGGGCCTCCGAAGCCGTCACGTGGCGTTGCTCAGTAGATGCCCTTCAGGCTCGGACTGCCGGGTTGATAGAAGTTGACCACCTCGCGCAGGAAGAAGGGCACCTCGGAGTAGTTGCGCAGCGCCACGCAGTAGCGGTTGGCCTCGCAGGTGCAGCCGGAGTTGTCGGTCGCGCTGCAGTTCGCCGGCCGGACGTTCCCGCCCGTCTCGGGGTTCACCCAGACGATGCCGGGGTCGTACTTCACGATGGGCGTGCCGTCCTCGCGGTAGCGCGGCACGTACCAGTCGGCCACGCCGTCGCCGTTCGCGTCGACCTCGTCGACCTCGTAGGCCTTCGCGAGCAGCTCGTTGGCGTACTCGAGGACCCGGGCCGCGATGCCCCTCTGCACCTCCTTGCCGAAGATGATCTCCTTGCCGTACGTCCGCGCCACGTAGACGCGGCCCTCCGGATCGTGGAACTCGATCCGCGATCCGGCCGGGATCTGCGGGTCGCTGTCCACGCCGAGCTCCCAGAGCCGCATCATGTTGATCCACTGCTGCTTGGCGTTCTCCGGCAGGTAGACCATCGTCCAGGCCATCAGGAACTTCTGCTGCTCCCAGCCGGTCTGCGACTCGAGCACGAAGGTGTCCGGATCCGTGCCGGTGGAGCACAGCAGGTTGTCCGGCCCGACGTAGCAGACCTTCGGGCCCTCGGCCGGGGTCCAGCTCGTCCAGCCGATGCCGGACGGCGGCGGCTCCTTCGGATCGTGGGTGGGCGGCAGGATGATCCGAGTGCCCTTGATGAACTCGTCCCCGGTGAGGTTGTTCGCCAGCCACCGGCGGAAGCCTTCCGGGTAGAGGTCGGCCATGGAGACCGCCCGGTAGCGAGTGTCGATGAAGTCGCTGCGCGTCGAGCTGATGAAGTTGTCGTACGACTCGGTCAGGAGCACCGTGGCGTAGACCTTGTCGTAGTACGAGCCCGCGTTGAGCGTGTAGTCGGTGCTGTACTCGCCGCGGTCCTCCGCCAGGGCGTTGTTGATCGGCTTGCCGCCGAAGTGGACGTTGCCGAAGCGCCCGGTGGCGCCGTTGGGCACGGTGACCAGCGTCGGCAGCTCCTCCGGGAGGTAGCTGTCCTCCATGGCGCGCAGCACCACGCCCGAGTCGTCGACGTCGCCGCCGTACAGCACGTGCGGACCCGGCTGCGGACGCTGGTACATCCGCGTGAAGTGGTCGAACGCCAAGCTCGAGGCGACGGCGTTCTGCGGATACGCCACGCCGGCGATGAACGACCACAGGCTGGTGAACTCCCACCCGCGCGTCTGGGCGAAGTCGCGGTAGACGTTCGCCAGCAGGCCCAGGCCCTTGGCCGCGTCGCGGAGCTTCTCGTTGTAGCGCGACATCGTGCGCGACGTGGCGCTGCGGACGCTGAAGGTGAGCCGGTTGCGCCGGTAGTTGTCGAAGATGTGGTTGATCTCCTGCTGGGTGATCAGGAAGTCGAAGAGCTCGTAGGGATCCGCGCCGTTGTCGTGGCGGAAGACGGCCACGTTGCCCAGGTCGGCCCAGCGGTCCGTGGCGAAGCCGTAGGGCAAGCGCACGCGGTTCCGGTTGTCGTGGGTCGGGCCGGTGCGGGTCCGCAGGTTCGGGTTGTCGGAGAGCCGCAGGTTCTTCCAGGGGATGTAGTCCACCGTCTGCTGCTTGCAGCGGGTGTAGACGCCATCGACCTGGACGAGCAGCCCGTCGAGGAGCGGATCCCAGGGGCCGAGCTTCTCCTCGTCCCACGCCGCGGGCTTGTACAGCGAGGGGCTGAGGATCGGCTTGCAGTCCTGGATCAGCGCCAGCTCACGGTTGAGCTCGCTGTAGTGGAGGACCTGGCCGTTCGGCAGCACGTAGCGGAAGCCGAGGATGCCGCCGAAGTTGTCGAGCTTCTGCTCCATCAGCTGGCCGCGCACCGTGTCCTTCCGGTACTCCGGGGCGGTGTGGACGGAGGTGAGGTCGGCATAGAACATTCGGATCGCGGCGAAGTCGTAGATGCCGAGTCCGATCATGTCCTGCGTCGGCTCACCGGGGTAGTCCATCACCGACGAGTGCATGAACATCTGGATCAGCTGATCCGCCTGCTCGTCGTCGATCGGGTCGAAGTACCGCGGACCGATGCAGCCCTCCGGCTCGCGCAGGTCGCGGCAGGTCACCTGACGCCGGCCGTCCTTGGTGCGGAGCTGCCAGTACTGAGGACGGAAGCCGTAGGCGTCCGACGAGCTGACGAAGTTGTGGCGCAGGCCCATCGAGTGACCGATCTCGTGGGCGATCACCGCGTAGTGGTACTTGTGCGCCAGGTAGCGCTGCATCTTCCGGGCGCGCTCGATCTGGGTGACCTTGTCGTCGTCGGGGTTGAACGCGCCGAACTTCCGCTGCAGCACGTCGCCGAGGGAGGCGACGCTCACCGGAGCCGGCGCCTCGTTGAGGATGCAGGCGCCGCGCTCGGCCAGCTTCACCTCGAGCAGCTGCCGCAGCTCGCGCGAGAGCGAGAGGTTCGAACCGCGGAAGGGCGAGGCGAGCTCCATCTTGAGCACCGGATCCAGGTCCGGGAGATCGCCGTAGAGCTGCTGCATGGCCGGCGTGGTGAGCTCGGCCTCGAGCCAGGTTCCGGCGGCCGCCTTGAGCCGGGCCTCGTACTTGGGCGCCATCGTGCTCGGGGCGCTCACCTCCGCGCGAACCTGGTGCAGCTCGCTGGCGAGCTCCAGCGCCATGTCCGCCATCGACGTGTTCTTCACGCTCTCGGCGAGCTGGCGGAAGGTGGCCCCGTCGACGCCCGCCACCGCGCCGAGGCGCTCGTCGAGCTCGGCCCGGGTCATCGTTCCGAGGATGCCGCCCCGGCGGGACGCCTTGGCCGCCTCGGTCCAGTCGATCACGTACTCGCCCTCGGTGATGTCCTCGGTCGAGAGCTCGCCGTGGGCGTAGCGCAGCTGGTCGACGAGCTGCTGCGTGGCGACCTCGGTGACGTAGGACCAGACGTTGGCGCTGGCGGCGATCTTCTCGCCCGTCACCGGGTCGTTGGCGTCGGTCATGATGCCCCAGGGCGAGGGGCTCTGCGGGGCCTCGATGACGGTGGCCTTGTGGTAGCGGAGATCACCCAGACGCGCCTGCCGCGCCTTGCTGCAGATCTCCAGGGTCTCCTTGTCGCGGTTGAGCCTTGCCTCGTGGCAGTCGAGGGCGGTCATCCCCTCGGGCAACCGGGGGCCGCCGCAGATCGCCGGGTCGTTGGCCTCGACCGGGCTGTGGCAGAGGGCGAAGACGTTCTCCATCATCGCCAGCGTGATCACGCCCGTCGAGTAGCCGAGCGAGGCGCCGACGCGCTTGGCCACTTCGTTGCAATCCTCGCCCTGGTAGGCGCGGCCGATGCGGCAGTCCTCGACCTCGCGGACCAGGTGGACGAGGTTCTGGTTCTCGTCCTGCTGGCCGAAGGGAAGGGGATACTGCTCGGCGCAGGACTTGTCCGCCGCGCCGTCCCCGGTCTGCTGGCACTCGGCGTAGCGGGCCGCCTGGATGGCGAAGCGCATCGCGGCGTCCCACTCGATAATCGCCTCGCGGGTCGGCTCGAAGTACTCCGGATCGCTACCCACAGTGTAGTACCAGGGGTTCGGCCGGACCTTGCGGAGCCGGTAGGGGAGGGTGCACTTCTGGGCGAAGGTGTCGCACTGCGACCCCTTCACGCCGGTCTTCTTGGTGACCTCCTCGCACTCGTCGGCCGTGCCGTTGCCGTCCTCGTCGCGGTTGGGGTCGACGCCTGGCGTGACGAAGCACTCGACCGGCCCGGTCATGGTCTCCGGGTCGTCGTAGTAGTGGCTCCGCTCCCAGATGTTGAAGCGGTTGATCAGCCGGTAGTGCTGGTTGTCGGTCATGCCGTACTGGCGGTCGTACCCCATGCGCTCGGTGTAGAAGGCGCCGAAGGCCTGGAAGCGGTGACCGTCCCAGTGCTTGGGCTCGTAATCCCGGTTCTCTACCTTGAGGAAGGAGTGCCGGATGGTGATCTCCACCGGGCTGCAGTTGCCGACCGGCCAGTTGCCGCCGAGCGTGGCGTCAACGAAGCAGGCGGGGATGTTGTAGATTCCCCACCGCGGGATGTCGAAGGTCGGCGGGACCGCGAAGACCTTGGTGGTGACGTCGAAGTAGCCCTCGTTCAGCGCGAAGACCGGCGCGTGTTCGTGCGTCGGGTCCTGGATGTCGTAGGGGTGGGGGACGAACTTGATGGGCTCGATGAAGCCCAGCAGGGTGAAGAGGTCGAAGTCATACGAGTCGGTCGCCAGGTTCTCCGACCAGTCGACGCGGAAATACTCGCGCTCGTACCACGGGCGGTCGGTGGTGTTCTCCTCGATGACGTTCAGCTCCTCGCCCGTGGTGGGGTTGTAGGCGCGCTTGATGTCGAAGTGCTTCTCGATCCTGAAGCGGATCGCGACGATGCCCTCGTCCGGCTGGCGGTCGCCGCCCTTGCCGTCGCTATTCTGGATCCGCTCGTAGGTGAGACGGCCGATCAGCGAATCCTCGTCGATCACCCACTTGATGCGGGCGATCGGCTGCGCATAGGTCGACGTGAACAGGCCGCCGTAGGCGCCGTAGCCCACGTCGATGATCGTGGTGTGGAAGTAGAACTCCGGGTCGTCGGATCCGTCGAGGAGATCCTCGCCCACGAAGAAGGACTTCTTCAGCGCGTAGGGCTGCACGCGATTGATCGGGGCGCGCTCCTCGGCGCAGCCCGCCGCCAGCACGGCCACGAGCAGGGCGGCCAGCAGCCCGATACCGCTTCGGGGACTCGTCGTCTTCATCTTGCCTCACCAGTCGTTCCCCCGGGACGCCCCGGGGGAGCGGATCACTACAACTTCGGAAGGACGGCATCCATGAGGACGCCGAGGCTCAGGTAGACCATCGAATGACGGTTGAAGAAGAGCGGGTACTTCGTCCCGTCCGGCGCCAGCTCGGGGGCGAAGGTGGTCAGGCCGGTGGACACGAAGAGCTCGGGCGTCGCGGTCCAGGTCACGTCGACGAGGAAGGTCCTCGAGTAGCGGGCGTTCGGATCGTCCTCGGACGCGGGGATCGGCTCGGGCCCGCCGCCGGTGTCCAGCGAGAAATCCGCGACGTCGTACAGGGCCGCATAGGTCCAGCTGAGCATCGTCGTCAGCGTGATGTTCCGGGTCGGAACGAGGATCACCATGGGCCCGTGGGTGATGTCCCAGGGCGAGTTGCGGACGCCGGTGCTCAGAAAGACCTCGCAGGAGGGCGTCCGGCAGCCGGCGATGCCGTGGTCGTCGTACTCGCCCGTCTCCGAGTTGAAGAAGCGATGGCTATACCGCACCGCGTAGCGGACGATCAGCCCGTCGAGGACGTCGAAGCTCCGGGTGAGGAAGATGCCCGGGCTGACGCCGAAGAGCATGGTGCGCGAGGCGGAGATCTTGGAGATCGGTACCGTGAGGCGGAGGGTGCCGGAGAGGACGATCCCGGTGGTTGGCTCCTGGAACGACCGGGTGCCGAACTCCACGAAGAGATCGCTCCAGAGGATCTCCCTCTTCTTCGTGGTGTAGTCCGAGTCCGTCAGCTCCTGCTCGAGGTCGAAGCGGAAACGCGTGAAGAAGTTCTCGGAGAAGTGCCACTCCGGCCGCAGCGAGAGCGTGTGGACGTAGATCGGGTCGTAGGTCAGGTCCCAGTCCGCCACGGCGGTTCGCACTGTGGTGGCGTGCTCGTAGACGATCGTCGAGTTCCGCCAGGGGACCTGCTGCGCCTGGGGCTTACCCGCGGCAGCACGGGTCTCGGAGTCGACGGACGCGCCGGCGACGGCGGGACCGAGGACCGCGAGGGCCAGGAGAAATCGAGCGACTCTCATAGGCAACCTTCCGCGACGGCGGCGCTGTGGTGGCGCTGGGGTGGGGAGTAGACCCAAAGACGACCGCCTTGGCAAGCGAAGTTCGAGAAATCGAAATCCGTTGGCTCGTAGGCATTCATGGGCGCGCTCAGAAGCGCAGGGCGATGCCGGCACCCAGGTCGAGGAGGGGGGTGGGGAAGGAGAGACCCTGGCCGAGCGCATCGCCCAGCCCGGGCGGGAGCCGGGGGGCGACGTCCTCGGGGACTTCCGTGGGCGGCAGGTTCAGGCCGAAGTGGAACTCCCCCTCGTTGCCGAAGTGCACGGCCGCGAAGGTGTTGAGGTCCAGATAGGTCAGCAGCCGGACCCGCCAGTCGAATCGCGCCAGGAAGGAACCGTCGGAGAGATTTCCGAGCAGGCTCGCGATCAGGGTGGTGTCGTTCCAGGAGCCGGGACCCTGCGCACTGGCGTAGACGCCGAAGTAGCGCCGGCCGAGGTAGAGCGGGGTGTAGTCCCCGGTGAAGAGGAGCCACGGGTAGAGCTCGGGCTCGTCGTAGCCCATGCCGTTGTAGAAGAACTCGGCGCCCAGGTAGACGGCATCGTCGTCGCCGTAGGGGATGCCGATCTCCGCCCCGACGACCACCTGCGGGATCCACTCGTCGCTGCGGTCCACGGGCGTGGGCAGGACGGGGTGGTTCGGGTCTAGCGAGACCGGTCCGCGCCAGAAGGGCCGGCGGAGGTCGTGGAGGAGCGCCGCCTCTACCCTGAAGTCGAAGAGCCAGACGGGGAAGCTCAGGTCGGTGCCGAGCTGGAACGGCCGGTCCTTGCGCGCCGCCACCGTCGCCGAGATCTCGGTCAGCCCGATGAGCTTCTCCACGCGCAGGGCCCCGCCCACCTGATCGGCCCGGGACGCGTTCTCGAAGTCCGCGATGGCGTAGAAATTCCAGCCCTCGCTCTCGATGGGCAGGTGCAGCTTGAGGAGGCTGACGCCGAGCCGCTCGTCGAAGACCGCCAGCGGATCGAGCTTCTGCGGGTTGAGGAAGTCGGTGGGATTCCAGAAGCGGGCGGCTCCCCAGCGGATCGGCTGGCGACCCGCGGTGACGAAGAGGCGGCGGTCCACGTCGAACTTGATCCAGAGCTGATCGAGCGCGACGTCGGTGCCGGTCTGCTGGAAGGCCGCCGGCTCGTTGGCCGCGTCGGGCGCCTGCAGGAAGGTGTGGGTCGCCCGGCCGCGCACGAAGGCCCGGAGGCGGTCGCTGGGGCGCGCGTCGAGGTAGATGTCGAGCAGGTTGGGGCTCCCGATGGGGAAGGTCTCCGGATTCCCCTGGGTCCGGGCGCCGTAGTTCATGCGGAGGTAGAGCAGGCCGCCGATGTCCAGGCGGTTGGAGGCCGCGCCCAGCCGCTCGTCGATGTCGGCGTCGCCGAGCAGCCGGCCCTCTTCCCGCGTCTCGTCCGGAAGGACCGGCGTGTCCGCCGGCGCGTCGGCGGGAATCACCTCGTCGCCGCCGAAGAGGAGAGCGTCGCGGTCGTCCGCGTCGTCTTCGCCCCCAAAGAAGAGCGCGTCGCGCTCGTCTCCTCCGGCGGGCGCCTCGTCCGCGCCGGAGTCGTCGGTGGCGGCGCCGGAATCCGCGGGAGCCTCCTCCCCGCCGTCGTGCGGGGGAAGCGGCGCAGCCGGAGGGGCCTCGTCCTCGAGCTTCGCGGTGTCCGGCGATCCGAAGAAGAGCTCGTCGCGCGGATCGGCGCTCGCCGTCGCCGCCAGGGCGACTCCGAGGAGGAGGGCGAGCCAGCTCCGCCGCCCGGGGTAGCGGGAAACACCGTCCGGACTCACCGGCTCCGGGCCTCCAGCCAGGCCTTGGTGAAGTAGGAGTCGTCGACGGGGACGAGCTCGACCTGGCGGATCACCACCGTGGTCTGGTTGCCTTTCTCCACCTCGTCGAAGATCCGCTGCTCGCGCGGGACCCAGACATCCTTGCCCTGGGCATTCTTCACCGTGAACCACTTGGGCAGGAAGGTGGTCCGCATCAGCCGGCCGGAGAGCGCGAATTCCTGGCGCTTGAGCAGGTTGTTGGTCGCCTTGTCGATCCAGAGGTGGACGATGGGGAACGCGACGTCGGCCCCCGGCTTGGCGCGCAGCTCGAGCTTGTGCACGTCGAGCTTTCCGAGCTTCTCGTCGCCGAGCCACTTGACGTCGAAGTTCTCCGCCAGGCGCGAGCGGTCGAAGTCCTGGCGCCGGGAGGTGGTGCCGCCGATGCGGTCGCGCTCGGTTCTCCGCTCCCACTTGCCCACGGTGGGGTCGTAGAAGAAGAGGTTCTTGTCCACGCGCAGATAGCCCTTGCCCGCCTCCTCCTTGGGACGGACGAAGAGGATGACCATCTTGTCGGTCACGTCCCGGCGGTAGACCAGCGCCTCGTAGACCTGGTCGTTCTTGTTGCGCTCCTTCTGCTCGATGTAGACGAGCGCCTTGTAGTCGCCCACGCTGTTCTGCCGCTCGTCCTGCAACTTGATCAGCGCGAGCGCTTCCTCGTCGGAGAGAGCGCCGGCGGGAGAGGCGGCGAGCAGGACCAGGGCGATGGCGGCCAGACGAACTCGCATGGTGCTCATCCTACGTGATGGATCGCGGTGACGGGACGCATCCGCGCGGCGCGCGAGGCAGGGAGGAGCGAGGCGGCCCCGGCCACGAACGTGAAGGTGAGGACAGCGCGGACGATCTGCTCCGGGCGCACCGAGAGGCGCAGCGTGTCGCTCATCAGCACGGTCCGGGCGGCCTCCGAGGGCAGCGGGATGCGCGCGGCGTCGAGGATCGAGGCGAGCAGCGCGCCCAGGCCCGCCCCGAGGCCGGAGGCGATCAGGCCCAGGAGCACCGCCTCGGTGACGAAGAGGAGGAGGACCCTCGACCGCGCCATGCCGATGGCGCGCAGCGTGCCGATCTCCGGCGTCCGCTCCCGCACTGCCATCCACATCGTGTTCATCACGCCGACGACGATGATGAGGACGAGGATGGAGACGAGGAAATACGAGATCCACTGAAAGCCGGTGATCACCCACTTGCCGTGGGTTCCCTCGCCCTCCCAGGTGTTGACGTCGTAGCGCTGGCCGGCCCATCGCTGGTTCGAGAGCGCCTCCATGCGCATGTAGAAGGGCTCGTCGAGGTGCTCGAGGACCTCGATCCCCCGGGCCTCGAGCGCGTCGGCCAGCTCCTTGCGCGCGGCGTGCGTCCGCTCGATGTCGTCCAGGTAGACGAGAAGCGAACCGGTGGCCTCGGGCTTGAGCTGGTAGACCTGGTGGATGGTGTCCTTGTGCGTGAAGCTGATGAAGTTGGTCATCATGCCCAGGTCGCGGCCGATGCCCACCACGGTGAGGTCCACGGAGTTCGCCGCGCCGCCCGAGGTCTCGGCCGCGAGGATCACCGTGTCGCCCACGTCCACCTGCAGCCGGCGCGCCTGGCTGGCGAAGAGGAAGATGGTCCCGCGCTCGCCCACGCGCGAGACGTCGCCCACCACCTCGTCGCCGCCTCCCTCCTTGTAGGCGCTACGCGGCGCGAGGGAGAGCCGCTCGCGGAGGCGGTCCTCCTCCTCCGGAAGGATCCCGGTGACGCTGGTGACGATGGAGCCGGTGTCGCTGACGATCTTCCCCCACCCGTGGGCCCGGCTGACGACCCTCTCCACGTCGGGGAGCACCTCGTCGATCAGGGGCCGGACCTTGCCCTCGTCCTCCATGACCGGCCAGGCCACCGCGTTGGCGCTGGGCTTGAAGAAGCCGTGGACATTGATGTGGCCGGAGGTGAGGGTCGTGGTCATCTCCAGCAGGCTGTCCGCCATCCCCTGGGAGATGGCCATNAGGAAGACGAGGAGCATGGAGACGGAGGCGAGGGCGAGGCCGAGCAGGAGGCTGCGTCGCCGGGCCTGGACGAGGTTGCGGAAGGCGACCTTGAGGTAGATGCCCATCGTCACTCCTTCCCCTGCATGGCCACGACCGGGGCAACGCGGGCCGCGAGCCGCGCGGGATAGAGCGTGGAGACCACGCTGATCAGCACGATCATCGCGAAGCTCCAGACAACGTTGGCCACGTCGATGGTCGGGTGGAGCGCGGTCCCGCCGAAAAGGAAGATCAGGAAGGGCTGGTGGGTGTGGATGCCCGTCTGCCCGAGGAGAGCCAGAAGCGCGGTGGCCCCCGCCGCGCCGAGCGCGCTCGCCAGCAGGCCCAAGACGAGCGTCTCCAGCAGGAAGAGCGCGAGGACGAAGCCGCGGCGCGCGCCGATCGCGCGCATCGTCCCGATCTCGCCGATGCGGTCCATCGTGGCCATGACCATGGAGTTGTTGATGATCACCAGGGCCACCACGAAGACGATGCCGATGAGGACGTAGAGGACGGCGCGCATCACCACCACGAGCTGGCCGACGATCCCGGTCACCTCGGTCCACGGGACCGGCTTGACCTCCAGGCCCTCGCGGTCGAAGGCCTCTTGCAGGCTCGCCATCACCTCCCGCAGCCGGGAGGGGTCCTCGAGGACGACGGCGGCGTGGAGGATCGTTCCCTTCTCGATCTCGGCGGGGTCGAAGGTCTCCGAGTCTTCCTCCGTCGGGCGGTCGAGCGCTGCCAGGCGCGCGTCGAGGTCGAGGCCTTCCTCGCCGCCCTCCTCGATCACGGGCGCATCGGCGAAGAGGGCGGCCTCGACGTCGTCCGCCTCGAGCTCGGCCACCTCGACCTCCTCTCGGATCGCGTCGAGTTCCCGCTTCTTCTCGGCGGTCATCAGGCCGAGCAGGTCGCGGAAGGAGGCGAGGTCGATGAGGCTGTAGGCGGAGGCGAGCTCGGACCGCTCCAGCGACTTGAAGCGGAACGTACCCCACAACCGGACGTTGACCGCTTTGGGGTAGCCGGACTTGGTCATCGAGCGGAGCGTGAAGGTGCCTCCGATCGGGACGCGATAGAGCGGGATGTGGGGGACGATCTCCTTCTGGAAGAACTCGTAGCGCTCGGCGAAGTTCTCGTCGTCGACCCGGAAAAAGGCGGCGAGGCGAGCGTCGAGATCCCCCTCCACCTCCGGAAAGCGCTCGCGCAGCTTGGCGTCGAGCTCGGCCGCGGCCCGCGGACTCAGGTGCATCGTCACCTGCGCCGTCATCTCCTGGAGCCGCTTCACCTGGTCCTGGAGGGCGGCATCATCGGCGATGGTCCGGTGGTCGAGCGTCTTCGCCTCGTGGATGAGATCCAGGACGCGCGCCGGGCGATTCTTGAAGAACTGGTCGTAGGAGGCCTGGCTGATGAGGATGCCGCGCGTGCCCGGAGGCGGCAGCTCTCCCGCGACCATCTCGAAGTGCACGAAGCTCTCGGCGTAGCGATGCAGGTCCGTCCCGATGAAGGGGAGGTAGAGCATCGACTCGTCGTCGCTGAGCTTGGCGATCTCGAAGGCGAGGAACTGCAGCCCTTCCTCGGGGTTCTCGCGGAGCGAGGTCCAGAATTCGTCCGACGTGGCGCGATCCAGGGCGGCGCGGGCCTTCTCGTGCTCCTCGGGGTTCGCGGCGAGGGACGCGGCGCGCAGGTAGTCCTCCTTCAGCCGCGCCGTCATCCGACGGACCTTGCTGATCCGGTCCTCGATGGCGGCGGGATCCTTCTGGGCGAAGGCCTCCTCGAGCGCCTCGATGGCCTCGTCGAGCTCCGTGTTGAGGATGGGCTGGCCGTAGTAGCGGCCCATGGGGACGACGGCGGCCACGCCGGGAACCTTCGAGGCAACATCGCGGACGCGGGAGAAGTCGGGGAGGACGCCGATGTCCTGTTCGGCGCTCGCCTCGGGCCCGAAGAAGGTGAGGCGGTCGACGGCGTGCGCGGAGACGAGCTGGATGTGGCCAGTGATGCTCCGCGTGATGCTGGCCTCCATCGCCCGCTCGATGTTCTCGAGCATCGTCGTGCCCAGCACGAAGAGGAAGGTGCCGAAGGCGAGGAGCGATCCGACGATGAGGCCCTTGATCTTGTGGCCCCCGAGGCTGCGGAAGGCCATGAGGAAGAGGATCTTCAGCCGCTCCATCAGGCCGCTCCTTCGGCGGCGCGCCGCTCCTCTCCGACGATCCTCCCGTCCGCCATCCGGATCACCCGCTCGGCCTGGTTCATCACCATCGGGTCGTGCGTGGAGAAGATGAAGGTCGTGCGGTTCTTGCGGTTGATCTCCTTCATCAACGCGATGATGTTCTGGCCGGTGGCGGAGTCGAGGTTGGCGGTGGGCTCGTCCGCCAGGACGATGCGGGGCCGCGTTACCAGCGCGCGCGCGATGGCCACGCGCTGGCGCTGACCGCCGGAGAGCTCGTTCGGCCGGTGGCGCATCTGCTTTTCCAGGCCGACCTGTTCGACGATCTCCCGCACGCGGTGGTCGCGCTCCTTCTTTGTCATCCCGCCCTGCAGGAGGAGCGGGAACTCGACGTTCTGATACACGTCGAGGACCGCGATCAGGTTGAAGCTCTGGAAGATGAAGCCCAGCTTGTGCAGGCGAAGCCGGGTGAGGCCGGCGTCGTCGAGATCCGAGGTCGCCTGGCCTTCGATGCGCACCACGCCCGAGGTGGGCACGTCCACGCAGCCGATGAGGTTGAGCAGGGTCGTCTTCCCGGCGCCCGAGGGCGCGGCGATGGCCGCGAATTCTCCCTCGCCGAAGGAGACCGTGACCCCGTGGAGCGCTCGCACCTTGAGCTTGCCGAGCGGGTATTCCTTGACGACGTTTTCGACGCTGACGATCGCCGACATCCGGGCCTCCGCGCCGGGGCAGTAAACCGGCGAGGAAGCGACGCGTCAAGCGCCGAATTTCGAACTTTCCAGGCCGGCGGCGCAGTCGAGGCCGCTCGCCTGGAAGTGGCGGAGGACCGGCAGCGGGTAGCGATGAGAGGCCCCGACCGGGCAGGCCAGGCGGGAATGGCAGCCGTCTGCACACCCGCCCGCGAGCCGGTGCTCGAAGCAGCGGGCCGCGTCCCATCCTTTGCGGCCCACCGCGGAGACCGGGCAGGCGGAGATGCAGGGCGCCTCGCAGTCCGCGCAGGGCGCGAAGCCGACGACGGGCTGCTCCTCCAGGGCGGCGTCGACGAGGACGAGGGCCCGGTAGGCCATCCACGGGCCGTACCGCGGATGCAGGTCCAGGCCGAGCGGTGAGGGATGGAGCCCGGCCGCCTGCCCGATCCGCTGGAAGGGCAGAGGAGAGGCCTCGTTCCAGAAGGGATAGCGGACGGCGAGCTGGATGCCGGTCCGCGAAAGCGGCGCGACGAGGGCCTCCACCGTCCGGCGCGTGAAGGAGTCGAGGGGGTCGGGCTCGTCGCGCCGCTCGCGCAGGAAGGCCTCGAAGAAGGCGGCGCCGCCGGAGAGAAGGAGAAGGCCGGAGCGGGCGAAGGGCGCGAGCGAGGAGAGCCTGAGCTCGGCGGGTGCGCGCGCGTCGTAGGCGGCGCCGAGGACGAGGGCGTCGAGGCCGACCTCGCCGAGGCGCGCGAAGAAATCCTCAAAGGCCGCCCTCATCTCAGCCGGCGAAGCACTGCCCGACCTCGGAGAGCCGACCGCAGCCGGAGTGGCGGACGCAGTTGGCCTCCTTCTCGGTGAGCTCGGAGCGGCAGAAGGCCATGCACTCCTCCTTGTCGACCGTCCGGCCCCACAGTTCCAACTTGCTTCCGCAGGCGTCGTAGATGTGGGTGCACATCTCGTAGCAGACCTCGGGGGAGGTCGGGCTGAAGCAGTTCCGGATCTCCTCGCAGGTCGATTCCGCGAAGCAGCGGACGTCGGCCTCGAGGACGGTGGGGTCGTTCTTGCAGGCGCTCTCGCAGGCGACGAGGCTGTCGCGCAGCTTGCCGCACGCGTGGAGGTTCTCGCAGGCGTCGGCGCAGCTCGGCTCGGAGGAGCAGCCGAGCGCAGACGCGGAGGCGATCAGGAGGAGTGCGAGACAGCGAGGATTCATGGCACGCTCTGATTCCAGCACGGCCGGCGAAAGGCGCAGTGCGCACAGGTAGCCGAGATCTCGGTCCGGGGGAAGTCCTCGATGCGCGCCACGTTGCGATCCGGATCCAGAAGGAGGGCGCGCATGCGGTCGATGGAATCCTGCATCCGCCTCTCGAAGTCCGCCACGCTCGCCTCGTCGACGGCGACATCGACTTCCTCGAGCTCGGGCAGGTAGACGACCCGGCAGCGGATCCGTTCCAGCGGGACGTCCCAGGTGGCCCGCGCGTAGAGGGCGTAGCCGAGGAGCTGGTCGCGGTCGGCGTCGCGGGCCCGGCCGGTCTTCCAGTCGACCACCACCACGCCGCCGTCGGCGCGGTAGGCGAAGTCGGGAGCCGCGAAGACGGGGACGCCCCGGTAGACGAAGCTCCCCAGCTCGTCGATCGGCAGCCACGCCTCGCGCGGCAAGGAGCGCGCCAGCACCGGCCAGCGGGAGCCGAAGAAGGCGCGCAGGCAGCTCTCGACGAGCTCCCACGAGGCGCGCCACTCCTCCGCGGAGACGTCCTCGGCGTACTCGTGCTCGCGCAGGCCGAAGGCCTTGCGGAATCGATAGGCGCCCGCGCGCGATTCGCGGAACTGGGCGCGCATCGAGGCGCGCACCGTGGAAACGATCCGCTCTGGATCGACCTCCGCCCCGTCGCGCAGCAGGGTGAGGACGCGCCGAATGGCGTCGTGGACGGCCGTCCCGGACCAGGCGTGACGGTTGGTCAGCTTCTTGAGGACGTAGAGCTCGCGGACCTCGGGAGGCGCGTCGGGCTCCCAGCCGCCCCAGCTGCCGTAGTACTGGTAGTAATACTGGCGAAGGCAGGCCTCGAACTTCTCGTGCCGGCTCTTGGACCAGGAGAACCGGTTCTCGAGCTTCGCCATCAGCCGTCGAGGTAGGGGAGGAAGCCCTTGTTCAGCCAGGCGCCGCCGTCGGCGACGATACAGGCGCCGTTGATGTAGGCCGCCTGCTCGCCCGAGAGCCAGACGGCGATGGCGGCGATCTCCTCCGGCCGGCCGAAGCGGCCGAGCGGCACGTTCCGCCGCACCGCCTCCGCCACCTGCGGCGCGGCGAAGAGCTTTTCTGCCCCGCCGGTGTTCTCGATCGGCCCCGGCGCGATCGCGTTGACGCGGATGCCGCGCACGCCCCACTCGACCGCCAGCGTCTGGGTGAGGCTGAGGACGCCCGCCTTGGCCGCGGCGGAGTGGGCGGTCCCGGGGCCGCCCGTCCACGCGTAGGTGGCCACGATGTTGAGGATGTGGCCGTGGATGTTGGCCTCCATCATCCGCGTGCCGAAAGCGTGCGAGCAGTAGAAGGTGCCGTTGAGCACGATGTCGACCACGGTCCTCCAGCCGTTGGGGGAGAGCCGGGCCGCCGGCACCACGAAGTTACCCGCCGCGTTGTTGACGAGGATCTCCGCGGGGCGTCCGAAGCGGTCGGCCACCTCCTGCGCCACCCGGTCGACCGCCTCGGCGTCGCGGACGTCGAGGACCCAGTGGGCGACCTCCCCGCCCGCGCCCGAGGCGCGGATCCGCTCCTCGGCCTTCTCGAGGTTTTCCTTCTTGCGGGAGGCGATCACCACGTTGGCGCCCTCCGCGGCGAAGGCGCGGGCGATGGCCAGCCCGATACCGGTGGCACCGCCGGTGACCACCACCGTCTTCCCGGAAAATCCGCTCGCAGCCACGTGCGTCTCCTTGCCAGGGCGATTCCGTCACGATAGCGAAGGGCCAGAGGCCGTGGAAAGCCCCGAAATGCCCCTCTCCCCTGCGGAGATCGACGAGCTGCGCAAGAGCGTGCTGGGCTGGTACGACCGCTCGGCTCGCGACCTCCCCTGGCGCCGCACGCGCGATCCCTACCGGATCTGGCTGAGCGAGGTGATGCTCCAGCAGACCCGCGTGGAGGCGGTCAAGCCCTACTACGCGCGCTTCCTTCGGCGCTTCCCCACGGTGGAGGCGCTGGCGGCCGCGCCCGAGGACGAGGTCCTCGCCGCCTGGAGCGGCCTCGGCTACTATGCGCGGGCGCGCGCGCTCCACCGCGCCGCGCGCCAGGTGGTGGAGCGGTGGGGCGGCCGGCTTCCGGCCGACGCGGCGGCGCTCGGCAGCCTCCCCGGCTTCGGGCCCTACACGGTCGCGGCGGTGGGGTCGATCGCCTTCGGCCTGCCGCTGGCCGCGGTGGATGGAAACGTCGCGCGCGTGCTGTCCCGCTGGCTCTGTCTCGAGGGCGACGCCCGTGCGCCGGCGCGCATGAACGAGCTCCGGCGGATCGCCTCGGCGCTGCTGCCGCCGGACCGGGCCGGCGACTGGAACCAGGCGCTGATGGAACTCGGGGCCACCCTCTGCCTGCCGCGGCGACCCGCCTGCCTCGTCTGCCCCGCCCGCGCCCACTGCCTCGCGCGCAAGCGGGGCCGAGAGCACGCCATCCCGCCGCCTCGCCAGGCGAGGGAGCGCCCGGTCCTCCGCCTGGCGGCGGCGCTCGTCATCGGGGAGGGCGGGGTGCTCCTGGCAAGGCGCCCGCCCGTGGGCCTCTTCGCCTCGCTCTGGGAGCTCCCCTCAGTCGAGCTCGCCGAGGGCGACGACCCGCGCGAGGCCCTCTCCCGCTTCCTCGGCCCGGAGGTCGGCGAGGAACTCGGCCGGACCGAGCAGGTCCTCACCCACCGCGAGCTGCGCACGGTGGTCCATCGCCTCCGCCCGGTCGGGCCCATCCAGGTCCGCGAGCCCTACGTCGAGTTCCGCTGGGTGGACCCGGCGGGCAAGCTCCCGGGCGGCCTCTCCTCCGCGGGGCGCAAGGCCCTCGCCGCGGCGGGAATTCGGCTCGGCCCGAAGGGCCGCTAGCGGGGAAGCCGGAGCGGTCGGGGTTCGGGCGTTGCCCGCGCCTTCGCGGCTGGCCAGGTTCCAGTGAGCCGGGTCGCGGAGACCGACGCTCGCGAAGGGGCGGGCGCTGCGGTCGGGGGAGCCTTCGGCGTATGCTGGGGAAGGAGGCCATCTCCCGCGCGGTTCACCGGCGGCACGTATGCGTCAAATCAGCTCGAAGCCAGGGTCAAAGGGTTCAAGTCCAACCGACGCGCTCGAAGCATCGAGCGTGGTTCCCATCGAGGAGGCTCGAAGGGCCCGCCTGATGGCCGCCGAGGTCGCGGCCGATCCACCGCGCCCGGCGGTCGAAGGCGAGCGCGGCGCGGAGGAGATCGAGATCCGCGTGCGCCGCCTGCACCGGCGCGATCTCAAGCGCACGTGGGAATTCCTCAAGCTCGTTTTCCGCGAGGTCAACCGCGAGACGGTGGAGTACCAGCGCCCGCGCTCGCGCGACCGCTTCTTCCAGACCTACGAGGACGAGGACGTCGAGCAGCTCCTCTTCGAGGTCGGCAAGGAGATCGTCGGCTACGCGGAGTGCAGCGTGAGCCCCACCGGCTCGGACAACTGGATCAACCCGCGGTACTTCGAGAAGCGCGGGATGCGACCCCTCTACGTGGAGGAGCTCGCGGTCCATCCCGACTACCAGGGCCGGGGCGTGGGCGCCTTCATGCTGGAGCAGCTGCAGCACCTCGCGCGCCTGCGCGGTTGCACGCACCTCGTGCTGGAGGTGGCCGAGAACAACCGGACCGCCCTCGCCTGGTATCGCAAGCGCGCCTTCTACAAGCTCGACGCGGCCATCTTCCTCGCGCAGAAGGTGGAGGCCGAGCCCGAGCTTCTGCCGCCGCGCAAGCTGGCGGCGCGGCGGCTGATCGACCGCGCGGACCGCCCGGTCGAGCGAGACGAGGGCGATCGGGAAGAGGAGGCCCCGGAGCCGGCGCGGTGACGGGGCGGCGATGACGACGCTGCGTCGGCGCCGCGGCGTGCGCGCCTTGCTCCGCCCGGGGGCCACCACTACGATCGCCGGGAATGCGCCTGCGGCTCTTCGTCTTTTCCGCGTCTCTCCTCGCCCTCGCGGCGCTCGGCCACGCGCTCGTCCAGATCCCGTACGGCGTGCCGACCGAGCCGGAGATCGAGGGGGAGGCGGGCGAGAAGGCCGCCATGCCCGAGTACGAGGAGGCGCCCGCCGAGCCCGCGCCTCCGCCTTCGGGCGGGGAACTCGTGCCGGAAGGGGAAGAGCTCCCCGACGTCGAGACGCTCCGCCAGCAGGCCGAGGAGGCGCAGCGCCGGGTGGCGGAGCACCTGGAGGCGGCCCGGCAGGCCCAGGAGGAGGCGGATCGAGCGCGGAGGCTGGCAGGCCTCGCGCCCGAGGAGCGGCGCGAGGCCGAGGGGGCCGAGGCGCCGTCCTCGCTGGAGGAGCTCGCCCGGCGGGTGGAGGCGCTGGAGGCGCAGCTGGCGGAGCTGCAGGCGAGGGACGAGGCCACCGAGGAGGAGATCGCCGCGCTGGAGGAGGAGCTCGACGCGCTCGAGGAGCAGAACGAGCGGATCGAGCGGAACCGCATCCAGCGCATCGACGCCCTCGATCGCGGCATCGACTCGATGCGCACGCTCTTCGAGCGCCTGGCCACGGGGAACGCCGACATCGAGAGCGGGCTGGCCCAGGTGGAGCGCGAGCTGGGCCGCGCCTCGAGCGAGGCCGCGCGCTGGGCCGGCGAGGAGGAGGCGCGGCTGAGCGCGGCGGCGCAGAGGGCGGTGGAGGCGGCGCGCGAGGCGCTTTCGCGCCGGGACCTCTACGCTGCCCGCATCAACCTGGGGATCGCCATCCAGCAGGCGCTCGCCGCGCGGCGGGCCGCCGAGACCGCGAAGTCCGGCATTCCCGACTGACGCTCACCGTTGCGGCGGCGCCGGCGGACGCGGCTTGCCCCGCAGGTACTGCTTCGGCCAGGGCTGCTCCTCGAATTCCATTTCCACCGCCGCGCGCAGTGTCCAGTGCGGGTCGAAGAGGTGGGGTCGCGCCAGCGCGCAGAGGTCGGCCCGGCCGGCGGCGAGGATGGTGTTCACCTGATCCGGCGTGGTGATGTTGCCGACCGCGATGGTGGGGATCTTCGCCTCGTTGCGAACCTGGTCGGCAAAGCGCGTCTGCCACATGCGGCCGTAGACCGGCTGCGCCTTCGGGCTCGTCTGCCCCGTGGAGACGTCGATGATGTCGCAGCCGCGCTCGCGCAGGGCGCGGGCGACCTCCACCGCGTCGTCGCCGGAAAAGCCGCCGGGCACCCAGTCCGTGGCGGAGATGCGCACCGAGATCGGCTTGTGCTCCGGCCAGGCGGCGCGCACCGCCTCGAAGACCTCCAGCGGGAAGCGCATCCGGTTGTGCAGCGAACCGCCGTACGCGTCGCGGCGGACGTTGCTGAGCGGCGAGAGGAAGCTCGACAGCAGGTAGCCGTGGGCGAAGTGCAGCTCGAGCATGTCGAAGCCCGCTTCCTCCGCCATTCGGGCGGCGCGCACGTAGGCCTCGATCAGGCGATCCATCTCGGCGCGATCGATCTCGCGCGGCACGGGGCTGTAGTCGTGGTAGGGGAGGGGCGAGGGGCCGATCACCTCCCAGGCCTCCTCCGGCGGCAGGGGATCGTCGGGGCGCTTCTCCTCCCACGGCCGTCGGGTGGAGCCCTTGCGCCCCGCATGCCCGAGCTGCAGCGCGATCTTCGCCGGCGTCCAGGCGTGGACGAAGTCGACGATGCGCTTCCATGCGGCGACGTGCTCGGGGGCGTACATGCCGGCGCAACCCGGGGTGATGCGTCCCTCCGGCGAGACGTCCGTCATCTCGGCGATGACCAGGCCGGCTCCGCCCAGCGCGCGCTGGCCCAGATGCACGAGGTGGAAGTCGTTCGGCGTGCCGTCGACCGCCGAGTAGGTGCACATCGGCGAGACGACGACGCGGTTCTCCAGGCGCATGCCCCGCAGTTCGAAGGGCATGAACATGGGCGGCACCGCCTTGCCGCTGGGATGCTTCACCGGCGACTTGCGGGCAAAGTCCTCCTGGACGCGCTCGACCAGCTCGGGATCCCGAATCCGCAGGTTCTCCCAGCCGATGCGCTTGCTGCGGGTCAGCAGGCTGAAGGAGAGCTGGAGCGGGTCGAAGTCCCGGTAGCGCTTGACGTTCTCGAACCAGCGCAGGCTGTCCTGCGCGGCTCGCTGCGCGCGCGCCACCGCCGGCTGCCGGATCTCCTCGTAGCGCCGGAGCGCCTCGGGGATCGAGGAGCACGCGTCGAGCGCCCGCGCGAGCTCGATCGCGTCCTCGATCGCCAGCTTGGTCCCCGAGCCGATCGAGAAGTGGGCGGTGTGCGCGGCGTCGCCGAGGAGCACCACGTTGTCGTGGTACCAGCGCTCGTTGCGCACGGTGACGAACTCGATCCAGCGCGACTGGTTGGAGAAGAGCCTGCCACCGTCGAGGTACTTGCCGAAGAGCCGCTCGAGGTACGCGAGGCTCTCCTCGGTGCTCATCCGGTCGAGCCCGGCGTTTCGCCACGACTCGGGATCGCACTCGGCGATGAAGGTGCTCATCTCCCGGTCGTAGCGGTAGGCGTGCACCTGGAAGACGCCGTGCTCGTTCCCCTCGATGATGAAGGTGAACGAGTCGAAGATCTTGTTGGTGCCGAGCCAGATGTACTTGCACTTGCGCGGGTCGAAGGAGGGCTGGAAGAAGGCCTCCCAGGTCGACCGAACCCGCGAGCGGATCCCGTCGGAGCCCACGAGGAGATCGCATTCGCGCGCGAGCGCGGACGGATCCTCGATCTCGGTCTCGAAATGGACCTTCACGCCGAGCGAGATCGCGCGGTCGAGGAGGATGGAGAGGAGCTTGCGCCGCGAGATCCCGGAGAAGCCGTGGCCCTTCGACTGGATGGTCTGACCCTTGAAGTGGATGTCGATCGTGTTCCAGTGGGCGAAGGAGCGCGTGATCGTCGCGTGGCTCTCCGCATCGGCCTCGAAGAGGTTTTCCAGCGTCTCGTCCGAGAAGACCACCCCGAAGCCGAAGGTCTGATCCCTGGGGTTGCGCTCGTAGACCGTCACGTCCCAGTCCGGGTGGTCCCGCTTCAAGAGCATGGAGAGGTAGAGGCCACCGGGACCTCCGCCGACGCAGATGACCTTCATCGCCTAGCTCCTTCTGCGCGCCAGTTGCAGGATGTGGTCGAAGTGCTCCTTCGAGACGGGCTGCACCGAGAGGCGCGAACCGCGCCGGAGGAGTTCCATCCCCTCCAGGGCGGGGTCCGCGCGAAGCTCCGGAAGGGTGAGCGGCCGGGGGAAGCGCTCGACGAAGCCCACGTCCACCATGAACCAGACCGGGTTCTCCTCGGTGGAGCGCGGGTCGTAGTAGGGGGATTTCGCATCCCAGGCGAAGTGGTCCGGGTAGGCCTCCCGCACCACCTCCGCCAGACCGACGATCGCCGGTGGCTCGGCGTTGGAATGGTAGAAGAGGAGCTGGTCGCCCACCTTCATCTCGCGCAGGAAGTTGCGCGCCTGGTAGTTGCGCACGCCCTCCCAGCAGGTCCTGCGATCGCGTTCCAGGTCGTCGATCGAGTAGGTGTTTGGCTCGCTCTTGACGAGCCAGTGACGCCTCGTCGCCAACGCTTTCCTCCCTCGCTATCGGGCGGCATCTTCTCCCAGGAAGGCGATGACGTAAACGCCATTCTCGAAGCCGTTGCGTAAGGATCCCGCTCCTCGATGCGTTCGACGAAGGAACTGGCCCGCGAGCTGCGAAACCGCCGGACGGGGGTGGTGCTCTCCGCGGGCCCATTCGGATGGTTCGGCCACGCGGGCTTCGTGGCCGCCATCCTCGGCGTGGGGCTCCGGCCCGCGGCCTGGGCCGGCACCAGCGCGGGGGCCCTCGTGGCGGCGCTGGCGGCGTCGGGGCTCGAGCCCACCGAGATCACCGATCGCCTTCTGCGCGTGAAGCGAAGGGCCTTCCGGGATCCGGCGCCGATCGGCTGGCTCGCCGACGCGCTTCGGGGCCGGATCCCCACCGGCATCCTCGCCGGGCGGCGCCTCCGCAAGCTCCTCTCCGAGGTCCTGCCCGTGCGCCGCATCGAGGAGACGCAGACGCCCCTCGTCATCGCCACCACCGACGTGACGAACGCCGCCCTCCGCATCCACGCGGAAGGCGATCTGATCGAGGCGGTCTGCGCCTCCTGCGCCTACCCGGGCCTGTTCGGCACGGTCTCCTCGCAGGGGGCGCAGCTCTGGGACGGGGGACTGGTGGAAAAGGCGCCGCTGCGCGCGCTGGCCGAGCGCCATGCGCTCGACGCGCTGCTCGTGCACGACCTGCCGAGCCGGAGCCGCCGCGAGCGTCCCGCCCGGCCGGTGGGTTGTGTCGGCGCGATCGGGCGGGCCCTGGCGGCGGCGCGCCACCAGGGATTCGTCTGGCAGGCGCAGCTCTGCGAGGCGGAAGGCCTGCCGGTCTACGTCGTCTCGCCCGAGCTCCCGGAGATCTCGCCCTCGTGCCTCCACCGCGGCCGGGAGGTGATCGGCCTGGCCTCCGCCTGGGCGGCGCGCGCTCTCGCGGCCCCCGCCGACGAGAGCCGGCCCTTCGCGCGCCGGTCCTAGGAGCCCTTCAGCCACTGCACGTAGTGCGTCTGGCAATAGCCCCGCGTGCGAGCCGGGCGGTCGCAGCCGGGCTTGCCGCAGGGCGGAGGCGGCTCGCCGGGGCGGCGACGCCGGCCGGCCAGCCCCGGCAAGAGCGACGGGCGGGAGGAGGCCGACGGAGCCACCGTCGGTCGGTCCTCGACGGACGCCTGCTCCGCCGCCAGGCGCTCCGCGAGCGCGCGGCCGATCTGGATCCCCAACTCGCGCGTGAACGACTCGAGCGTGCGGAGGAGGTCGAGGACTTCCACTCAGTACTCCGGGCGCGTCTTGCGCGTGAGGATCGGAACCTGCTCCCAGAGCGCCGGGAAGAATGCCTCGTCGACCCCGTGGCGGAGCTGGGAGGCGGGAACGCCCTTCAGGCTCTTCACCTCCAGACCGATGATCCGCTTCACCATCTCGTAGTGGTGGAAACGCCAGGTCTGGAATCCCTCGTCCATCGCCAGCATTCCCTGGATGACCTGCCAGAGGTCCCAGTTGCGGCGCGGGTCCTCGAAGATCTCCTCGAGCGAAAGCCCCGTCCTCTCGCGGGCGCGCTCGAACGAGGTCCAGAGGCGGGGCGCCTCGCGGAGGATCGCGTTGAAGCCGGGCGATTCCTGCCCGCTTCCCCGCCCCAGCCCCATGCGGATGACGTGGTAGTCCGCGGGGGCCATCGTCTCCACGATCTCCAGGCTGCCGGCGAGGTGGCGCTCGATGAGCGCGATGCGCCGCAGGTGGTGCGCGGCCTGACCGAGCTCGCCGGCTTCGAGGAACGCGGCGATGCGGTCGAGTTCGTCGAGCACCACCTTGAGCCAGAGTTCCATCGCCTGGTGAACGACCTGGAAGAGCAGCTCCTCGCGGTGCAGTCGCTGCTCGAGGGGCTTCTGCAGGGCGAGCAGTTCCTCGGTGCGGATGTATCGCTCGTAGTCGCTGAGCGTCTTGGCGGATTCGGTCTGCGACATGATCGACACCTACGGTTGGGGAGGCACGGGCAACCTATCAGGCTCGACGAGATCGCTCAATCGGCAGCGTCGACGCGACGCGCCGGCCCTCCACGACCTCCGCTCTACCGCCTCAGCAGCACGTAAATGGCGCCCACACCCCCGTCCTTCGGGCGCGCGGAGCAGAAGGCCAGCACCTGCTTCCCCAGCCGACCGCGCGTGAGCCAGCGCTGCACGCCCTCTTTGAGAACCGGAATGCGATTTTCGGAATTCTTGCCTCGACCGTGGATCACCAGCACGCAGCGCTTCCCCTCGCCGCGGCACTTCTCCACGAAGCGCAGAAGCGCCTCCTTCGCCTCCACCTGGGTGAGGCCGTGCAGATCGAGCGTGGCCTGGATCGAGTAGTCGCCGTTGCGCAGGCGCCTGAGGATGCGGCGGTCGAGGTCCTGGACGCAGCCCTCGATGAACTCGTCGGAGTCGGCGATGTCGAAGGGCGCGCGGCCGGCGACGAGCTCCTGCAGCTCGGCGAGCACCTCCTCGTCGTCGTCGACGATGCGCGGCGTGCGCGGCGCGGCGAGCGGCGCCACGCGCTCGCCTCCCTTGCGGAGCGGCTGCACGTCGCCGATCGCCCGCAGGAAGAGCTCGCGGTCGTCCTCCGGGACCGGTTTGGGCTCTGGCTCGGGGGCCGGCTGCGCCGCCGGGCGGGGATCGGGCAGATCGAGTTTCAACCCGCGAAACGGATTGTAGAAAGGCTTACGCGCGGCCATGGCAGCCCCCGTCAGGCGTAGCGCGTCGGGTCGGCCACCCCGGCCTCGCGGAAACCCTTCTTGCGGAGCAGACAGGCGTCGCACCGGCCGCAGGCGGCGTCGTCGACCGGATCGTAACAGGAATGGGTCAGCGAGTAGTCGACCCCGAGCCGGATGCCCCAGCGGATGATGTCCGCCTTGCCGAGATGGAGAAGGGGAGCCTCGATCCGGGGCGCTCTCCCTTCCAGGCCGGCCACCGTCGCCACTTTCGCCAGCGCGGCGAAGGCCTCGAGGAATTCCGGCCGGCAGTCCGGGTAGCCCGAGAAGTCGCGCGCGTTCACCCCGATGTAAATGGCCTCCGCTTCGAGCACCTCCGCCAGACCCAGCGCCACCGCGAGAAAGACCGTGTTGCGCGCGGGGACATAGGTGATGGGCGGTGTCGGGCTTTCCGCCTCGACCGCGCGGTCCTTGGGCACGTCGAGGGAGGGGTCGGTGAGGGCGCTGCCCCCGAAGGAGCCGATGTCGATGCGGACGACGCGGTGGGAGGCCGCTCCCAGCGTTCGCGCGATCCTCGCGGCGATCTCGATCTCGCGCCGCTGCCGCTGGCCGTAGTCGAAGGAGAGGCAGTGGCACTCGTAGCCGGCGTCGCGCGCGATGGCCAGGCAGGTGGTGGAGTCGAGCCCACCGGAGAGGAGTACGACGGCTCGCTTCATGGAAATCCTCATTGCTTGAAGCCGTGCAGGCGGTAGACCAGCCGGCACTCGCCCGCGATTGTCTCCGTTCGGGTGCGGCCCGTGCAGGTGCAGGTCTCGTCGCCCTCTGGCTCGAACCGCACCACCTCCTCCAATGTTCCGCGCACGCAGGCGCAGTTGTGCCAGAGCAGCGTTCCGTCCTCTCTCTGCTCGGGGCACGGGAGCTCGGAAGCGTCCTGCCGGGAGGCGACCTCCGGGCAGTGGGAGAGGATCTCGCCGGCGAGGAACTCGACCACCCGGAAGGCGCAGGGCTGCCCTCGCGCCACCGAGCAGGCCGCGAATTGCCGCGGGATGCTCCCCTCCGCCGGCGTTCTCACCGAGAAACGGTTCTCCTCGAGCGTGCCCGTCTGTTCGGTCGCGCCCGAGCGAAGCCAGAGGCGACCGGCCTCCGCTTCGTGGGAGAGGACCGCGGTGAAGGCGAAGGACTGGGGAACCTCGGCCAGGTCCTCGAGCACGCACGCGCCGTCGCGCTCCAGGGTGGCCTTGAATTCGAAGGTGCCGACGACGTCGCCCGGGAGGGGCGGCTCGGCCTCGCAGGCGGCGAGCAGGAGGCCGGCCAGGATGGAAAATCGACGCATCTCGGGCCATCCTACAGCGGCCTGTCATGGAAGGGGATCGCCGGGTGCCGGGGTGGCTCGTCGAGATCGTTCGGTTTTTCCGTGACCTGGCCAGGAAGTTCGTGGCCGACCGGACCCTCGACCGCGCGGCGGCGCTGGCCTTCTACGCCATCCTCGCCCTCTTCCCCTTCCTCATCGGCATGGTCTCGCTGGCCAGCATCCTGATGAATCCGCGCACGGTGGAGACGCTGATCGACGACCTCGCGGGGGTGGCGCCTCCCGACGTGACCCGGCTGGTCGGCAGCCAGCTCCGCTCCCTGGTCGAGGCGGGCAGCTCCAGCATCCTCACCCTGAGCACCTTCGGCGCGTACTGGGCGGCCTCCGGCGGGATGAGCGCGCTGATGCGGGCGCTCAACCGCATCGAGGGCGTGGAGGAAACCCGCCCCTTCTGGAAGTCGAAGGGGATCTCGCTGCTCACCACCCTGGTGGCAGTGGGCTTCCTCCTCACGGCGGCCGTGGCGGCGGTGGCCACGCCCGCCGTCGCCCGCGCCGTGGGCGGGCCCCTCGGTACCTTCATCCGGTTGATGCGGATCCCCTTCGCCGGCGGCCTGGCGGTCTTCTCCTGGGAGGTGCTCTATCACCTGCTGCCGAACCGCCAGCGTCCCTTCCGGCTCGCCAGCCCGGGATCCATCGTCGCCGTCGTGCTCTGGCTGCTCGCGTCCTGGGGGTTTTCGCTCTACGTGGAGAACTTCGGGCGCTACGACGTGACCTACGGGGCGCTGGGCGCCTTCATCGTGCTGCTGCTCTGGCTGCTCATCTCCTCGCTGGTGGTCCTCGTCGGCGCGCAGATCAACGTGTTGCTCGAACGGCGGCGCGCGGATCGAGGCGATCGCGGAGGCCGTCCCCCAGCAGGTTGAAGCCGAGGACGGAGATGGCGATGGCCAGGCCGGGGGCCATGGCCACGTGGGGCGCGACGAGGAGGTACTGCGTCCCCTGGTCCACCAGCGCGCCCCAGGAGGGCGTGCCGGGCGGGACGCCCAGGCCGAGGAAGGAGAGCGAGGCCTCGGCCAGCATCGCTCCGGGGATGCCGAAGGTGGCCTGCACCACCACGGGGCCGAGGACGTGGGGCAGGAGGTGCCGGAAGAGGATGCGCGCCTCCGTGGCTCCCATCGCCCGCGCCGCGAGCACGAACTCGCGCTCGCGCAGGGAGAGCACCATGGCGCGGGCGAGCCGCGCGTAGCCCGTCCATCCCGTGGCGCAGAGCGCGAGGACCACGTTCGCCAGCGAGGGGCCGAGCACGGCGGTGATGAAGATCGCCAGCAGGATCCCCGGGAAGGCGAGCAGGACGTCCACCGCGCGCATCAACGCCTCGTCGGCGAGCCCGCCGACCATCCCGGCCCAGGCGCCGAGCAGCGTGCCGACGACGGCGGAGATGAGGGTGGCGAGGAGGCCGACCGAGAGCGAGACGCGCGCGCCCCACAGGACGTGGCTGAGCACGTCCACGCCGTTTTCCGCCGTGCCGAGGGGATGGGCCGGGCTCGGCGGAAGCAGCTCGCGATCGAGGGCGATGGCCCGCGGATCGTGAGGGCTCAGCCACGGGGCGAGGATCGCCACCAGCACGAGGACGACGACGATCGCCAGCCCGACGCGGGGGCCCAGCCCCTCGACGAGCGGGCGACGCCGCGGGGCATCTTCCCTCTCCTCGGCCAGAGGCAGCGGCAACTCGGCGCTCAACTTCGCTCCCTCGTTCGCGGATCGACCGCCTGGTAGGCGAGATCGGTCAGGAGGTTGACGAGCAGGTAGGAGAAGGTGAAGGCGAGGACGCAGGCGCGGACCATGTTGTAGTCGCGCCGGTCGATCGCCTGCAAAAGGAGACTGCCCATCCCCGGGAAATCGAAGACCTTCTCGGTGACCACCGCCCCGCCGAGCAGCGCTCCGAGCTGCAGCCCGACCACGGTGAGGACGGGGAGCAGCGCGCTCGGGAAGGCGTGGAGGAAGAGCACGCGCGCCGGGTCCAAGCCCTTGGCTCGCGCAGTGCGCACGAAGTCCTCCCCCAGCGTGTCGAGCAGCGAGGCGCGGATCATGCGGGCGAGGAAGGCGGCGAGCCCGAGGCCCAGCGTCACCGTGGGCAGCGCGAGGCCTTTCACCGACTCGAAGCCCGAGACCGGCAGCCAGTCGAGGTGGATGGCGAAGAGGAGGATGAGGAGCGGGCCGATCCAGATCCGCGGCAGCGCCGCGCCCAGCACGGCAAAGCCGCTGGCGAGCGCGTCGACCAGCCCCCGGGGGCGGAGCGCGGCGGTGATCCCCAGCGGGAGGGCCACCGTCAGGGCGAAGGCGAGCGAGGCCAGCGCGAGCAGCGCGGTGCGGGGGAAGGCCTGGGCGACGCGGTCGAAGACGCGATCCTGAAACGGGGGCACCGAGCTGCGCAGGTCCAGGCTCAGCGCGTCGCGCACGAAGTACGCGGTCCGCACCCAGACGCTGCGGTCGAGATGCAGCGCCTTGCGCAGCGCCTCTCGGTCCGCCTCCATCGCCTGCTCGCCGAGGATCGCGTCCACCGGATCACCGGGAACGAGGTCCAGGAAGATCGAGACGAGGACGAGCGCCCCGGCCGCCGCGAGCAGGGTGCTGGCGATCTTGCGCAGCGCCCGGTTCACTCCGCCCTCCAGGCCTGCGCGAGGCTGCGCAGGCTGCCCTGCGGATCGATCCGGATCCCCCGAACGCGGCGGGAAACGATCCCGATGGATTCCTCGTGCAGGAGGGGAAGGGCGGGCAGATCGCGCGCCAGGATGTGCTGCGCGCGGGCGTAGAGCGGGCGCCGCTCCTCGGGATTGCTCTTGCGCCGCGCCTCCATCAGGATCGCGTCCAGCTCGGGGTTGCGATACCGGCCGCGATTTCCGCCTCCCCAGCCGTTCTCCGCGGTGGGGATCGAATCCGAGTGGTAGGCGAGCCGCAGGATGTCCGGGTCGATCACCGGCGTCCACTTCAGCGTGGCGAGTTGGAAATTGCCCTTCTTGAGGTCGCCCATCAGGGTTCCCCACTCTAGCGACTGCACGGTGAGGTCGATGCCCGCCTCGGCGAGCTGGGCCTTCAGCGCGAGCGCGATCGAGCGGCGAAAGCGATCGGTGGAGGTCTTGAGGGTGAGGCGGATCGGAGCGCCGTCGGGGAATACGCGTCGCAGCCGCGCCCGCGCTTCCTCGAGATCGCGATCCCAGACAGGCAGGTCGGGCGCGTAGGCCCAGTGGCCCTCGCGCAGGAGCGAGTGCGCCACCCGCGCCGCGCCCTTGAACTTGTGCAGCGCCAGCGCCTCGCGATCCACCGCCAGGGCGATCGCCTCCCGCACCTCGCGGCGCGCCAGCACGGGATCGTCGAGGTTGAACATGAGGTAAGAGACGCCTGCGCCTGGCGAGACGGTCACCTCGAGGTCCTCGAGCTTGCGCAGCCCGGGGAGGAGGGCGGGCGTGATCGCGCCCAGCACCGCGTGCACCCGCCCCTTGCGGAGTTCGAGGATGCGCGTCGTCTCGTCGCGCACCGTGCGGATCGCGAGCGCCTCGCGCGGAGGCCCGAGGTGGTAGCGCTCGTTGGGGGCGAGGAGGATCTCGCCCTCGCCGTCCCAGCGCTCGACCACGTAGGGGCCCGCGCCGACGGGGCGGAGGCGGACATCGTCGCGGCGCGCCGGATCGGCGAGGCGCTCCGGGAGGATGCCCAGGCCCGCGTCGACGGGGAAGGCGCCGAAGGGCTCGCGCAGCCGGAAGATCACCGTCAGGTCGTCGGGCACCTCGACGTCCTCGATGTAGGAGTATCCGCCCCGGTGGGGCGAGCCGAGAGCCGGATCGAGAACGGAGAGGAAGGTCGCCCGGACGTCGCGGGCGCGAAGCGGCGTGCCGTCGGAAAAGAAGAGGCCCGGTCGCAGTTGGAAGATCCACGTCCGGTCGTCCACTGCCTCGAAGGCGAGCGCCAGGTCGGGCACGGCCCGGCCGTCCTCGTCGATCCGCGTGAGACCGGGCGTCACGAGCTGCGCCACCCGCATGGCGTTCTGCGAGAGGGCCATCCTTCGGTCGAGCGTCTCGGGGACGGATTCGATCGCCACGACGATGCGGTCGATCCCGCCCTCGCGGACGCAGGAGGCGACGAGCGTGACGAGGAAGATGGCGAGGCGAAGGGGCATCGGCGTCGAGGATGGTATCCGCGCCGGCATTGCGGTCCAACATCCGGGCGAGCGGCCGTCGACCGATGCGGGGCGCGCAAGCGACGGCGTGCGAGCGGTCGCGACGTTGCCCCTGGACCGAGCAGCCCCCTACAATCAAGAAGCCCGACCTCAGTCGTCGAGATCGTCGAGGTACCCTCCCGTGCGCGTCGTACGCCAGCCCTTTCTCGTTGTCGTGCTGGTCGTCCTGGCCTGGCTCGTCGCCCCCCTCGCGATGTCGGCCAAGCCCGGGACCGACGAGCTTCCCGAGGCGATCGCCACGATCCTGCGCAGCACGCCGCTCCAGGGCGCCCGTGCGGGCGTGATCGTCAGCGATCTCGAGACGGGCGAGATTGTCTTCGGCAAGAACGCCGACGAGCTGCTCAACCCCGCGTCCAACATGAAGATCCTCACGACGGCGGCGGCGCTGGCGCGGCTCGGACCCGACTTCCGCTACCCGACGGACGTCGTCTTCGGCGGCCCGGTCGAGAACGGCGTGCTGCAGGGCAACCTCTACCTGCGGGGCAAGGGGGACCCCTCGCTCTCCACCGAGCGCCTCTACCGCATCGTGCGCCAGCTTCGGAACATGGGGCTCAAGGAGGTGCGGGGAAATCTCGTCGCCGACGACACCTATTTCGATTCCCAGTACGAGGGGCCTGGCTGGGAGCAGGACGATTCCGACCGCCCCTACATGGCCGGGGTCGGCGCGCTCTCCCTCAATCTCAACGCGGTGGAGATCCTCGTCTTTCCGGGCGAGGCCGCGGGCGAGAAGGCGCGCGTCGTCGTCGAGCCCGCCTCCGAGTACCTGGTGGTGGAAAACCAGGTGGTGACTTCCGCACCGGGCAGCCGCTCGCGCATCGACGCAACCTCCGAGGCCCTCGGCAACAGGCAGCGCATCGTCGTCCGCGGCCGGATCGCCCGCAGCGAGGATCGCATTGTCACCTACCGGCGGATCTCCCATCCGCCGCTCTACACCGCCCACACCTTCCGCCAGCTCCTGGCCGAGCAGGGCATCGCCGTGAAGGGCAGGGTGGTCGTTGGCGAGACGCCCGCGAGTCTGAAGCCGGCCCTGACCGACTGGTCCGAGCCGCTCCCACTGCTGGTGCACCGGCTTAACAAGTGGTCGCAGAACCACATGGCCGAGATGCTGCTCAAGACGCTGGGGGCCGAGACCTACGGCGCGCCGGGAACCTGGTTCAAGGGCGTCTCGGCGCTGGAGTCCTTCCTCGCCGAGGAGGTGGGCATCCCCCGCGGCTCGATGGTCCTGCGCAACGGCAGCGGCCTGAACGACACCAACCGCGCCAGCGCCCGGCAGATCCTCCAGGTCCTCGAGTGGGCGTGGAAGAAGTCGACCATCGCTCCCGAGCTCCTGACCTCGCTGCCGATCGCCGGCGTCGACGGGACGACCCGCAACCGGCTGGTCGGGACCATGGGGCAGGGTCGAGTCCGGGCCAAGACGGGGACGCTGCAGAACGTCACCGCCCTGTCCGGCTACGCCACCGCGCCCAACGGCAAGACCTACGCCTTCGCCATCATCGTCAACGACTATCCCGGGCGGCTCTCTCAGATTCTCCCGGGCGTCGACGCGATCAGCGCGGCGGTGGCCTCGGCGGGCGCGGTGGGCGGCGCGGACGCGGCCGTGGCCCTGGCCAGCCTCCCCACCCCCGACGCGTCCACGCCGATCGACCAGCTGCGCAACCGCCTCGCCACCTACCAGCGCCTCGCCTCTACCGGCCGGGACCAGAGATTCTTGCGGACGGCGTGGCGGACCGAGCGCGACCCCGCGCTGCGGCTGGTGATCGCCGAGCTCCTCTACCGCGCGGACCCCTCCGATCCCGCCAACCTCGCCGCCTTCCTCGACAGCTTCTCCGCCGACCCGGAGATCTTCGGGCGGCTGCGCGAGGCCGCGCGCGAGGGGCCCGTGCCCGTGCTCTCCACCCTCGTCGATCTCGCCGCGGGCGGAAACGAGCAGGCCATCTCCCACCTCGTCGCGCTGGTGGCCTCGACCCGTCGGGGCAGCCCCCTGGAAGACGAGCTCGCCCTGGCCATGGCCGAGGTCGGTCGCAACGCTCCCGACGAGCTGCTCGCCGTGCTCGAGACGCAGAGCGAACAGGCCCAGCTCGAGGCCGTCCGCCTCCTCGCCAGGGGCATCGCCTCCAGCGAGCAGCAGGAGCGCACCCTGAAGGAGGGCACCTTCGCCAACACCCTCGCCAACGAGGGCGCCGACATCCGCCTCACCACCTTCGCCCGCACCGTCGAGAGCCGCCTCCGCACCGAGACCCCCGAGACCCGCAACCCCTGAACCTCCGGCACGGCCTCCGGTCGCCAACGCCCACCACCCCGGATGTCCGCCGTTTCAAACCGGGGGCGGACGCCGTCTCGAAGCGGCGGCCAGGCCCCCGTCCGGCCCGCCCTCCTCGGATGTCCGCCGTTTCAAAGTGACGGTCAGGCCCCCGCATCGGACCCCCCACCCCGGATGTCCGCCGTTTCAGACCCACGCCCTTGGCGCCTTCCAAGCGACCGCGCCTCCCCCAACTCCCTCGTCTCGGGACGCCCCCTCGTCTCCGGGTGTCCCCTCGACTCCCGAGGTCC
>Ga0181312_1003_pt1 | contig 57359 bp, 55 predicted proteins | sample NewIslPassag4_SG_FD_118949 | JGI IMG/M metagenome (GOLD analysis project Ga0181312, IMG submission 118949) | reverse complement strand
GCCCACGGCGGGCTCCGCTCGAGCCGATGCCTCCGCATCCCGGCCAGCGGCGGTCGGCCCCGCTCCCGCTGGCGAGGCGCCCGCCCTGGCCTGGCCGGTCAAGGGCGTGATCTACAGCCGCTTCGGTGCGAGGGGCGGCGGCCGCCACGACGGCGTCGACATCAGCGCGCCGGAGGGGACGCCCATCCTCGCCGCCGCCGACGGCGAGGTCCTCTACGCGGGCGTCCAGCGCGGCTACGGCAACCTCGTCATCCTTCGGCACGAGGGCGGGCTGATCACCATCTACGCCCACAACCGAGAGAACCTCGTGCGCGAGGGAGAGCGGGTGCGCAAGGGCCAGAAGATCGGCACCGTCGGGCGGACCGGCCGCGCCACCGGCCCCCACCTGCACTTCGAGGTGCGCCGCGGCACCACGCCCATCGACCCGCAGTCGGTCCTTCCCCGTAGGTAGGCGGGCGCCGCGCGCTTCGGTGCGCAGCGACGAGCGACGCAGGCGTGGCCGTGGCCACGTCGAGGGGCGGGGAGCGAGCACGCGGCCCCGATGGTACCGCCGCAGCAGCTGGTCCTCGCAACAGACTTCTAGGCGACTCGGTAGTTGTCCACCATCCTGTAGCGCGTGGCGTACAGGCCGAAGGCAACGCCGGCGGCCATGGCGAAGGCGGCGAAGAAGAACATCTGGAAGGCCATCTGGCTCAGCCCCGTGCTCGCCACCGCCGCCTGGAGCGCCCCGGAGCGCATCCCCGCGTTGACCAGGAGAACCCAGAGGTTGCCGACCGTGGTCGAGAGGGTCCAGAAGCTCATGATCACGCCCTTCATCTTCCGCGGCGCCTGGCTGTAGGCGAATTCCAGTCCCGTGGCGGATACCAGCACCTCGGCGAAGGTGAGCAGCGCGTAGGGCAGGACCTGCCAAAGGATGGAGGTGCGGGCGCCGCCGTCGATGGCCAGCTGGAGCAGGCCGGCCGCGATCCAGGACAGGCCCGCGACGAACATGCCGGCGGTCATTCGTCGCAGCGGCGTCACCCGGATGCCCATCCGCTCGAGGCCCGGGTAGAGGACCACGTTGTTGAAGGGGATGAGGAGCATCACCAGGAGCGGATTGAGCGCCTGCATCTGGGAGGGGCTGCGGAAGAAGCCCCAGTCGGGAAGCTCCATCGCCCGGGCCTGGAGGATCCAGGTCGAGGCCTTCTGGTCGAAGAGGGACCAGAAGGGCGTGACCAGGAAGAAGATCACGAGGATACGCAGCACGTTGCGCACGCCCTCCACATCTTCGAACGGGTGGACGTCGTGCGCGCGATCGACCTGGCGCGCGAGGGCGAAGCCGAAGAAGGCGAGGAAGACGACGAGCCCCAGGCAGAGCGAGGAGAGGAAGCCCAGGTAGGGCATGGTGGCCAGCGAGCCGAGGCCGAGGACCACGCTCGCCGCGGCCGCCGCCAGGCCCGGGCGCCGACCCTTCGCGGCGGGGGCGAGGAGGGCCGTTCGGGCGATGGCGAGAAAGCCGTGGGGGTCGCTCGGGGAGGGCGGCACGTTCACGTAGTGCCGGCGGCCCGCCCAGAAGATCACCGTGGCCACAAACATCAGCAGGCCCGGGATTCCGAAGGCCACGCTCGGCCCCCACGCCTCGAGGGTCAGGGGGATGAGGAGCGAGGCGAAGAACGAGCCGAAATTGATGATCCAATAGAAGGCGTCGTAGACCTTCTGCGCCAGGTGCTTGTTGGACTGGTCGAACTGGTCGCCGACGAAGGAGGCGACGCAAGGCTTGATGCCTCCCGAGCCGAGGGCGATGAGGAAGAGGCCGGTGAAAAAGCCCGCCCGGTTCGACTCGAAGAGAGCCAGGCAGGCGTGGCCGGCGCAGTAGACCAGGCTCAGGTAGAGGATGGTCCGGTACTTGCCGATCCACTTGTCGGCCAGCCACCCGCCGAGGAGGGGGAAGAAATAGACCCCCATCACGAAGAGGTGAAAGATCTCCTTGGCCTCGGATTCGCGGACCGAAAGCTCCCCCCGATCGAGGAGAAGGTAGGTGACGAGGAACTGGGTGAGGATGTTCCTCATCCCGTAGAAGCTGAAGCGCTCGCAGGCCTCGTTGCCGATGATGAAGGGGATCTGGCGGGGCAGGCGCGCCCTCGGCCGGTCTCGGGTCTCGCGGGACATCGGCCCTCTCCATATCCCAGCGAAACCATCCGGGACAGAACGAATTGACAGGCCAGGCGCCCGGTTGCTACCCCAACGGCCGCGCCGGGGACGAAACCCTCCCCCCGGCCTGTTGCCTGCACGTGGAGCCGATCCTCGCCGCCATCCTCTGGTTCGTCCCGGTGATGCTCTCCCTCTCGGTGCACGAGTGGGCGCACGCGGCCTCCGCCTACCGGCTCGGCGACGATACCGCCGCGAGGATGGGACGGATGACCCTCAACCCGATCTCGCACATCGACCCGGTCGGGACGCTGCTCTTGCCTGCGCTCCAGGTCCTGGGCACCGGTACGGTCCTCTTCGCGTGGGCGAAGCCGGTCCCGATCGATCCGACGCGCTTCTCCCGCCGGATCTCCATGTCGAAGGGGACGGTGCTGGTCTCGGCGGCGGGGCCGGCCTCCAACCTGGCGCTGGCGCTGCTGGCGGCCGTCCTGCTGGGCCTGGCGCTTCGCCTCGGCTGGGGCGGGGAGGCGGTGGCGAGCCTGTTGGGGAGCCTCTTCGTCCTCAACGTCGGGCTGGCGGTCTTCAACCTGTTGCCGGTGCCGCCGCTCGACGGCAGCAAGGTCCTTCACGGATTGCTTCCGGCCCGCGCCGCCTCGGCCTACGAGCGGATCTTTCCCTACGCCCCCTTCCTGCTCCTGGCGGTCCTCTTCTTCGGCCGCGACCTGATCCGGTGGCCCGCGGCGGTCGTCTATGGTTGGATGTCCGCCATCACCCGGGCGATCGCGGGGTAGGGAATCGTGGCGAGGTCCGACGCGAACGAGATCGAGCCCTCCGCGGAGCTGGTGGCGGCGTCGGCGGATTTTCGCCTGCGCCTGCCCTCCTTCGAGGGGCCGCTCGACCTGTTGCTCCACCTGATCCGGGAGCACCGGCTCGATATCTTCGACATCCCGATCGCGTTCATCCTCGACGAGTACCTCGCCTACCTGGCGCGCATGCGCGCGCTGAACCTCGACGTGGCGAGCGAGTTCCTGGTGATGGCGGCCACGCTGGCCCACATCAAGAGCCGGATGCTCCTGCCGCGCGAGGAGGTCCCCCCCGAGGAGGCGGAGGAGGAAAGGGGCGATCCGCGCGCCGAGCTCGTCCGACGCCTGCTCGAGTACCAGAAGTACAAGGCGGCGGCGGAGGACCTCGCGCGCCAGGACATCCTCGGCCGCACGGTCTTCACCCGCGGTTTCCGCCCGGTGGAGCTTCCGTCGGAGGAGGGCGACCTCGGCCTGCGCGAGATCCCTGTCGTGCGGCTGGTCGAGGCTTTGGCCAAGGTTCTCGAGCGGCTCGAGCCCGAGCGGCAGCACGAGGTTCGCCTCGATCGGCTCTCCATCGCCGACGCGATCGACCGCATCTCGCGGGCGCTCGCGGAGCGGGAATCGCTGGAGTTCTGGGAGCTCTTCGAGGGCGAGCGGAGTCGGCCGCGGGTGATCGGCACCTTCCTCGGCCTGCTCGAAATGGTCCGCCTTCGCCTCGCTCGCGTGCTACAGAGGTCGGCCGACGACGTCATCGTGATCCTGCGAGGCGATCGCTTCGGGGCCGAGGGAGTCGAGATCCAGGACGACTACGCCTGAACCAGGCGCATACGGGGAGATTTCCTTGAGCGAGGAGAGGATCGACGAGACGCGGGCCTCCGCCGCGGAGGCCGCCNGGGCGCCGACGGCCGAAGCCTCGGTGGCGGCGGCCGCGGCGGAGGACGCGGGGGCGCCGACCGAAGTCGTGGAGGCGGCGGCCGGGGCGGAGAGCGGTGAGCTGCCCACGGGCCCGGAGGGCGGTAGGGCCCCGGACGAGGCCGCCGAGGCGATCACAGGATGGCACGGCGATGAGCCGTCCACCGCGGTGGAGGGGGCTGCGGTACCGACGGCAGAGGAGGTCGTCGAGCCAGGGACCGAGGCGGACGATGCCGAGGCGGGCGGAGCCGAGGGCGACTGGGAGGCGCTCGCCGAGGAGCGTCCCACCGCCGAGGAGGAGGCCATCGCGCAGGCGCGGGATGAGGAGGGGGAGGAGCCGCCCGCCGAGATCGCGGAGCCCGAGGAGGAGGGCGACTTCGAGAAGCTCGAGGCGCGCGCCCGGCGGCTCTCCGACGAGCAGGTGCGCCACGTCGTGCACTCCCTCCTCTTCGTCTCGGACAAGCCGCTGACGGTCGCGCGTATCCGCGAGGTGACCGGCCTTCCTCCGGCGCGCATCCAGAAGGCGCTCGATTCGCTCTCCGGCGAGTTGCGAGAGGGGATCTCCGGCGTGATCCTCGTCGAGGTCGCGGGCGGTTGGCAGCTTCGGACGGCGCCCGAGTCGGCCGAGTACGTGCGGCGTCTGCTCCGCGTGAAGCCGCGGCGGCTTACCCGCGCCGCGCTCGAGACGCTGGCGATCATCGCCTACCGGCAGCCGATCACCCGGCCGGAGATCGAGGAGATTCGCGGCGTGGATTGCGGGGCGGTGATCAAGGCGCTGCTCGACTGGAAGCTCATCAAGATCCTGGGCAAGAAGGACGAGGTCGGCCGGCCACTCCTCTACGGGACCACGCGAGAATTCCTGGAGTTCTTCCAGCTCAAAGACCTCGCCTCGCTGCCGACGCTGCGCGAGTACTACGAGCTGACCGAGGAGAGCCAGGCGATCGTCGAGGAGGAGCTGGGGCCCGAGGCGCTGGCGGGAATCCAGACCACGATCGACCAGCTCGTCGATCCGGCCTACGTCGAGGCGGAGCGCGCGCGGATCGAGAAGAGCGAGACGGCTCTGGCCGAGCTCGAGCAGGCCGTGGCCGAGGCCGAGGAGAAGAGCCGCTCGGTCGAAGAGGTTCTCGGCTCGCCGGCCACTGGCACCGACGGAGATTGAGGATGGCCCGGGAACGGTTGCAGAAGATCCTCTCCCGAGCCGGCGTCGCCTCTCGCCGGGCGGCCGAGCAGATGATCCTCGAGGGGCGGGTGCGGGTAAACGGCAAGGTGGTCCGGGAGCTCGGCACGCGCGCCGATCCGGAGGTCGACACCATCACCGTCGACGGCAAGCCCGTGGCCCGGGTGGAGGAGAAGATCCACCTGCTGCTCTACAAGCCGCCCAAGGTGGTCACCACCCTCTCCGATCCCGAGGGGCGCCGCTCGGTGGGCGACTTCCTCCGGCCTCTGAAGATCCGGGTCTTCCCGGTGGGCCGGCTCGATTACGACGCCGAGGGCGCGCTGCTCCTCACCAACGACGGCGATCTCGCCCACCGGCTCGCCCATCCGCGCTGGGGCGTGCCGCGCACCTACCGCGCCAAGGTCAAGGGCATCCCCACCGAGGAGACGCTCGAGCGCATGCGGAGGGGCGTCCGGCTCGAGGACGGGCCGGCGCGCGCCGACGAGGTAGAGGTCGAGCGCGTCCTCGTTCGCAACTCCTGGCTTCGGATCGTGGTCCGCGAGGGCCGGCATCACCTGGTCAAGCGGCTCTGCGAGGCGGTCGGCCACCCGGTGGACCGCCTGATCCGGATCGAGTACGCCGGGATCGGCATCGAGGGGATGACGCCCGGCGAACTCCGCTTCCTCTCCGAAAAGGAGGTGCGGCAGCTCGAGCAGGCGGTTCGGGAAGAGGCGCCTCCGCCGCCGGGTGGGATCCCGAAGCGCCGCCGAGGGCCCGGCGCGGGCGCCGTCCGCGACCCCATCCTCGGCGCAGCGCGACCCCGCGGCACCCCTCGTGGGCGCCCTCGCGGTCGCAAGGTTTGATCGCCCCGCCGTAGGGCGGTACTTCAACGCTCGTGGCAGCTCGAAGGATCGCATCCGCCCTGCTCGCGCTCGCGCTCGCTTCCGCCTGCAGCGACCGCGAGGCTCTCGAGCAGGTCCTGGCCCGCCTCGACCGCGGCACGCACGCCGAGCGCATCGCTGCGCTCGAGACGCTTGCGCGCCGGCCCGAAGACCTCGACCTTCCCCGCCTTCGGCGCCTGCTCGCCGATCCCTCGCCGGCGATCCGCGCCCTCGCGCTCTCCATCTCCGCCGCGCGGTCGGAGCCGCAGATCGTCGACTGGGTGGGCGAGCGCGTGGACGACCCCGACCCGCAGGTCCGCCGCGCCGCGCTCGAGGCGCTGCGCCGCCTCGACTCGCCGGCGAGAGAGCCCTACCTGATGGCCGCCTATCCGCTCCACGGCCTGGAGGGGCGCGCGGCCATCGTCGCCGCTCTCGGCGACGACCACGAGAAGCTCCGCCGGCTGATCGAGGAGGAGGCGAGGTGGATCTGGGAGCGCGCCGGGGCGGCGCTCGAGTCCGGAGGCGTGGCGGAATTCGTCGGCGCGCTCGAACTCCTGGGCCGCTCCGGGCGGCCGGAGGCGGTGGAGCGCCTCGTCGCCTTGCTCGAGGGCGACTCCACCCGCGTGGTGGTGGCGGCGGCGCGAGCGCTTTCCTTAAGCGGCGGGGATGCGCGGGCGCGGGAGGCCCTCGAAGGGCTCCTCGCATCGGAGATCCCGGAGAGGCGGCTGGCGGCGATCGAGGCTCTGGAGCGCCTCGGCGACCCCAAGGCCGCTCCAGCGCTGCGCGCCGCGGCGCAGGGCGAGGGCGACGAGGCCGTGGCCGCCGCCCGGGCCTACCTGCGCTTCGAGCCCGGGGCCGAGGAGGCCTGCGAGGTGGCCCGCGCCGCGCAGAACCCCGCCGCCGCGCGGCTTCTGGCCCGGCATGCGCGCGCGGGCGGCCACGAGTGCGCGCCGGAGTCCGAGCCCGCCGAGAAGGGGGGAGCGCCCGAGGCGCCGGAGGCCGATGCCGACGTCCAGGCCGCCCTCGCCGTGGATTCCTTGGACGACCCCGAGCCGCTCCTCGCCCTGGCGGCGCGAGACCCCTCGGGCGAGGCGCGCCGCGCGGCGCTGGAAGCCCTCGCCCGCAACGCCGACGAGGCGGTCGCGGAGCGCCTCGTCGGCCTCGCCGCGGAGGAGGGCGAGGTCGGCCGGCTGGCCATCGAGGCCCTGGAGCGGCGCCACGACGCGGAGCGGCTCCTGCGGATCTTTCGCCAGACGGCCTCGTCCCGCGCGGCGGAGGCGCTCGCCCGGCTCGGCCGGGCGGAGGCGGGGAAGGCGCTGCTCGAACCCGGCGCGGAAGGGAGGGTGACGCCCGAGTGGCTGCTGGCTCTCGCGGCGCTGGACGGCGAGGTCGCCGTCGAGGCCGCCCGGCTCCACCTCGCCCACGACCGGCCCGAGATCCGCGCCGCCGCCGCCCGGGTGCTGGCGCCCCGGTGTGATTTCCAGGCCATGCCCCTCCTGCGCGCCCTCGCCGCCGCCGACTACCACGTGCAGGTTCGCCAGGCGGCCCGCGAGGCGGTGGAGGCCATCCGGAAGTGCCGCCCCTGAGCGCTCGCCGCCCGGGCAGGCAACGGTCGAGGGCCAGGGCGGGCCTCGTCCAGGCGCCGCCTGGCCGGCGAGAAACGAAAGAGCCCCCTCCGGTGGAGGGGGCTCCGTGCGCGCGGCGTCGAGCGGCGCTCAGTCGGCGGCCACCTTCGCCGGCGCGAGCTTCGCGGCCTCCTCGCGCTCGGCCTCGGTGAGCTTGGGTGCGCGGTAGACGCGGTAGGAAGCCTTGCCGTCCTTGAAGTGGAGGATGGCCGCCATGCCATGGGCCGGCGTGCCGTCGTTCATCGTCCACTCCAGCGAGTCGGCCGCGCCTGGGTTGAGGTAGAGCGCCTCCGACCACTCGCCCTCGGGAACGACGCGGTTGCCCTCCAGGTCGGCAAGGGCCTTGCCGCCGGCCTCCTTGACGTTGGCGAAGATGCCGAAGCGGATGTTCGCCGCCCGGATCGCCTCGTTGAGGTTGGAATCGCCGATGTGCTCCCCGTCGGGAGCGATCACGTCGAGCGCGTCGCGGGTGACGCCCTTGGGCTGGCCGTGGGCGAGCAAGAGCACAGGGTTCTTCGCCTGCGCGGCGAGCTCCTGGACTGCCTTCACGTCCTCGACGAAGTACTGGCAGCCCTCGCCCGCCTCCGGATGGATGTAGCGCGGGTCGTGGTAGCCGGGCAGGGTGACGATGTCGAGGCCGTGCAGCCCGAGCTGCCGGATCTGGTGGCCGTTGAGGAGATTCGGCTTCTCCTTCCGCACGTTTTCGACGGCGGCGACGAAGTCCCGGGTCCGCTCCCGGTTGCCGGCGATGGCCAGCACGGGAACGCCCGCCTCGGCCACCGCCCGCAGGTTGCCCTCGATGGCGGCGAGCTCGTCGCCGCTGTCGCCGGCGACGAGGATCAGCTCCACGCCGGCCTTTTCGAACTCGGCGAGATAGCGCCGCAGGTTGAAGAGATTCTCCCCGTTGGCGACGTTGAGGTTGGCCAGCACGCCGATCCGCACCTCGGCCCCCTCGGGAGCCGAGCCCTCGATGCGGAGTTCGTGGCCGTTGCGGACGAATTTGCGGTCGCGGATGGTCACGGTCCCGGTCTCGCCGGGACCGATGGGCCCGATGCAGGCCGGGTCGCTCTTGCCGGAGACGCTGGCGACCGAGGCGTCCTTCTCGGCCTCCTCGGCAGCGGCGGCCTGCTTCTCGGCAGCCTTCTCGGCGCCGGCCTGCTCGGCGGCGGAGGAGGGCTGCGGGGCTTCCGGCTGGCGCTGCTTGCAGGAGGCGAGGAACGCGATGGCGAGTAGGAGAAGAGTCGTTCGTCGGATCATGTCGTCGACCCCCGGGGCAGGTGGTTCGCCCCGAGTATAGGTGCCCGCGCGGGGAGGGCAAGCGGCCAAGCGACCCCCTTTTTGCTTTCAGTAGCGATTCTTGACTTCTTTTCGACAGCGCGGGGAAGATCGATTCGGATTCGAACCGAGCTGACGCCGATGACGGAAGTGGAGAGCAGGTCACGGGGCAGATCGGCCGCGCGCCGAGCGTTTTTCGGACGCGACCTTTCCGGCCCCGTGGCATCGAAGATGCAGGTGCTTGGGCAGGGGCAGGTGGCGGCGGCCGGAGAGGTGGTTCGGTAGGAGGACGAGGCCATGCTCGATGCTTTCATCATCGACCAGCTCCGGAAGGAACGGGAGCGGGCCGAGCGCATCCGAGAGGAGGAGCGACCCCGGCTCGAGATCCCGGCGCCGGAATTCCCCGTTCGGAACCCGCGCGACGAGGAGAAGAAGACGCCGGAACGCGGCGTGATCGTCATCGACCTCTGATCCGGACGCCGCGGGCCCGGAGGTCGGCTCCCCTCTTTTCCCTTCCTGCGCCGTTCCGGCGCCTTCTTTCCTCGAGACCGGCATTCCACGCTCGCTTGCCTGACCGGCGCGTGCCCGCTATCTTGGCCGCCATTTTTTCCGGAGGAGCGGCCAGATGCTGGAGATCGTCGACGTCCGAGCCAGGGAGATCCTCGACAGCCGGGGCAATCCGACCGTCGAGGCCGAGGTGGAACTCGTCACGGGCGACGTGGGGCGCGCAGCCGTGCCCTCGGGCGCCTCGACCGGCGAACACGAGGCCCTCGAACTCCGCGACGGCGGGCATCGCTACCGCGGCAAGGGCGTCCTCAAGGCCGTGGAGAACGTCAACGGCCCGATCCGCGAGGCGCTCCTCGGCGTGGACGCGGAGGATCAGTGGGCGGTCGACGCCCGGCTGCTGGAGCTCGACGGGACCCCGACCAAGTCGAAGCTCGGCGCGAACGCCATCCTCGGCGTCTCGCTGGCGACGGCGCGCGCCGCTGCCCAGGCCAACGGACAGCCGCTCTTCCGGTGGGTGGGCGGTGTGCGGGCCCGGACCCTGCCGGTCCCGATGATGAACATCCTGAACGGCGGGGCTCACGCCGACACCCGGGTCGACATTCAGGAATTCATGGTCATGCCCGTGGGCGCCTCCTCCTTCGCCGAGGGGCTCCGGTGGGGCGCGGAGATCTTCCACGCGCTCAAGGGGGTGCTCAAGGAGCGCGGCGCCTCCACCGCGGTGGGGGACGAGGGCGGCTATGCGCCCGACCTTCCCTCCAACGAGGAGGCGCTCGCCGTGATCGCCGAGGCCTGCAAGCGGGCCGGCTACTCGCTGGGCGACCAGGTCGTCCTCGCGCTCGACGTCGCCTCGAGCGAGCTCTACGACAAGGAGCGCGGGGTCTACGTGCTCTCGGGCGAGGGCCGGGAATTCGACCGCCAGGGCCTGGTGGACTGGTACGCCGAGCTCTGCCAGCGCTACCCCATCGCCTCCATCGAGGACGGCTGCGCGGAGGACGACTGGGAGGGATGGAAGCTCCTCACCGAGCGGCTGGGGAATCGCGTGCAGCTCGTCGGCGACGACCTCTTCGTCACCAACGTGAAGCGGCTGTCGCGGGGCATCGCCGAGGGGGTGGCCAGCTCCATCCTCGTCAAGGTCAACCAGATCGGCACGCTCTCGGAGACGATCGACGCGGTGCGCATGGCCCACCGCGCGGGCTACACGGCGGTGATGAGCCACCGCTCCGGCGAGACGGAGGACACCACGATCGCCGACCTGGCGGTGGCGCTGGAGTGCGGCCAGATCAAGACGGGCTCGGCGAGCCGCTCCGACCGCATCGCGAAGTACAACCAGCTCCTGCGCATCGAGGAGATGCTCGGCGAGGCGGCCATCTACCCGGGCCGCGCCTGCTTCAACCTCGGGCGCTGAGCGGCGCGCCCAGCCGCCCGCGGCGGTCGCCGCGCATACCGGTAGCGCCTGCATCGCTCGTCGCTGGGCGGGCGGTGGATTGGCCCGGCCGGCAGCAAAGAGTCGGCGGGCGCGTGGCGCCTCGCCTGCCGCCTCCGCCGCCTCGCGACGGCCGGTTGCTACAACGGGTGCCTAGTGCGCGGCCGCGTCGAGCCGGATCGGCCCCACGCCCTCCGGCTCCAGGTCGCCCATGAGCTGGACGAGCTCGAGCTTGAGCTTCTCCTTGGCGCGGATCTCGAGCTGGCGGGCGCGCTCGCGCGAGAAGCCGAAGTGCTCGCCGAGTTCCTTGAGGGTCATGGGCTTGTCGCTCATGACCCTCTTTTCGATGATGAAGCGCTCGCGCGGATCGAGCCGCATCAGGGCCTGCTCGACGCGGCTGCTGACGATCTCCCGCTCCTCGGCCTCGGCCAGCGTCTCGTCCTGCCCGGGAACGTTGTCCGCCACGAAGTCGACGTGGGTGTTGCCGCCGTCCTCGCCCATGGGGGCGTCGAGGGAGAGGTCTCGACCCTCCATGCGCTGGGTCATCTCCGTCACCTCGGAGGGCTTGACCCGCAGCTTCTTGGCGATGCGCTTGGGGTCCTGCGACTCCTCGATGCCCTGCAGCTTCTCGATCTCGCGACGCGTGCGGGCGAGGGAGAAGAAGAGCTTTCGCTGGGCCTGGGTGGTGCCGAGCTTTACCAGCGACCAAGACTTGAGGATGTAATTCTGGATGTACGCTCGGATCCACCACACCGCGTACGAGATCAACCGGATCCCCTTATCCGGATCGAATTTCTGCACCGCCTTCATCAGGCCGATGTTTCCCTCCTGGATGAGGTCGGCCATCTTGATGCCGTAGGACCGGTACTCGTACGAGACCTTCACCACGAAGCGGAGGTTGGCAGTGATGAGGCGGCGCGCGGCTTCCTCGTCCCCGTAGTCCCGGTATCGGCGGGCGAGCGCCTGCTCCTCCTCCTGGGTGAGGAGCGGATACTGGTTGATCTCCGATAGATACATCGCGAGGGAACCCGAAGATGCGGGGAGGTTGGAAAGTCGCATGTCTGCCTCCGAAACGGGACGGGCGGTCCGAGACGAACCGGCCCTTCGCCCATGCGAACGAGGTGCCAGCGCATCCACGGAAAAACCCCTGCGAATTCAGGGGCTTGAAGCGTTGTGAAACGTATGTCCCCTCCGGGGATCGGTAAAAATTACCGGGTTCGGGTGCAATCCCCGTCTGGCGGCGAGCGGGCCTGAAAAAATTACCGAGAGCCCCCGCAAGCCTGTTTCCTTCGCCGGCCTCCCCTACCAGCGCGACCAGAAGGAGCGGCGGCTGGCGATGCGGTCGAGGACGTCCTGCAGCGCGTAGTCGACCTCGGCCTCTCGGGCCACGTCGGTCATCGAAAGGATGCCGACGATGCGGTCGTCGCGGTCCACCACCGGCAGGCGACGGACGTGTTCCTCGCCCATCACGCGGACCGCGTCGACGAGGAGGTCGTCGGGCATGGCCACCTGCACGTCGCCCGTCATGACCTCGGAGACCGGCACTTTGTCGGGATCGCCGCCCTCGGCCAGGAAGCGGACGGCGAGGTCGCGGTCGGTGACTACGCCGAGGATGCGCCCGTCCTGGCAGACGGGGACGATGCCCGCGTCCTCCTCGCGCATGACGCGGGCCGCTTCGCGCACGGTGGCGTCCGGCGGCAGCACCCGCGGGTTGCGCGTCATCACGTCCCGGACCAGCGGGCCCTCGATGGGCCAGCGGCGCCAGGGGCGCGCGCCCTCCGTGCGCATGCGCATCCGCTCGCGCTTCCAGCCCGCCGTCAGGCCGAAACCGCCGGCGAGCGAGCCGCCGCCGGACGGCCCTCCGCGTACGCCCGTGGGCGGGTAGGTATCGCCCTCGCCCGGGCCGATCCCGCCGTACGAACCGCCGTAGGGTCCGGCGCCGTAGCCCCCGAAGCCGCGTCGCTCCGGCTCCTCCTCCCAGCGGTAGGTCGACTCCCAGGGCTCCCGGCGCCGCCAGCGCCCCCACCGGCCCTCGTAGGGCTCCTCCTCAGGATAGCGCCCCCACCGGCGGGGCGGCCTCTCCCACTGGTGGCGGCGGTCGATGTCCCGGGCGGCCGTCCGCCGGTCGAGGTCCTCGCGAATCTCCGCCGGCCCCCACTCGCGCCAGCCTCGAAGGTCGCGGACCATCTCCGGCTCGCGCGACCAGCGGTCCTCGACGCCTCCGTTTCCATTGCCTCTGCGTGCCATGATTCTTCCTCGATCGATGAGGTGTGCATGGACGCGGAAAGCGACCACCGAGACTCGAGGCGCTGGCTGGTGCCCGTCGGCGTGCCTACCGATCGGGTATGGTGGCGCGACCCGTCTGGAAGGGGGCGATCAGCTTCGGGCTGGTCAACATCCCCGTGAGCCTCTATCTGGCGGTGAAGAGCCACCGCACGTCCTTTCACCTGCTGCACGCGCCCGACCAGGGCCGCATCCGCTACCGGAAGTTCTGCGAGCTGGAGGACCGCGAGGTCCCCTCCGAGGAGATCGTCCGGGGCTTCGAGTACGGGAAGGGCGCCTACGTGGAGATCACGGACGAGGACCTCGACACCATCGACATCGGCATCGAGAAGGCGATCTCCATCGAGCGCTTCGTCGAGGAGGGGGAGATCGACGCCTTCTACTTCGACCGGCCATACTACCTGGAGCCGGGCAAGGGCGCGGAGCGCCCCTACGCGCTGCTGCACCGCGCCATGCGGGAGACCGGGCGGGTGGGGGTGGCGCGCGTGGTCTTCCGCGACCGCGAAAGCCTCGCCGCGGTCCGGCCGCGCGGGCGGGCGCTCGCCCTGCACACGCTGCACTTCGCGGACGAAGTTCGCTCCGACGAGGGCCTGCACCTTCCCTCGGGGGAAGCGGCGGAGGTTCCCGAGGACCAGCTCGAGCTGGCTCGCCTGCTGGTGGATCGGCTGGCGGGTCCGTGGGAGCCCGAGCAGTGGGAGGACCGCTACGAGGCCGCGCTGGAGCGGCTGATCGCCCGGAAGCTGGAGGGAATTCCGGCGCCTGCCGCCCGACTCCGACCGCCGGCGAAGGTGGTCGATCTGGCGGAGATGCTGCGGCGGAGCCTTGCCCAGCAGGGGCCGGAGAAGGGCGGAATTCGCGCGCCGCCCCAGGCGTCCGCGCGCCGGGGCCGGACCTCCTCGACGCGGCGGAAGCGGACCTGACCCGTCACATTGATCCCAGGGCGGCTTGCGCCTAGACTCGCCGCCGCATGCAGCAGCTCTCGAATCTGCCGCGCTCCGACCTGGAGGCGCTCCTGGAGATCGCGGAGGCGGCCACGAGCCACCTCGACCTCGAGGAGCTGCTTCGCGTCGTCGTGCAAAAGGTCGCGCAGGTCGTGCCGGCGGACCGCTGCTCGGCCATCCTGGTCGAGGGCAACTCCGACCAGGCGATCGTGATCGCCTCCCACGACGTTCCCGACCTGCGCCGCCTCCCCATCGACATCGCACGCTACCCGGAGATCCGCCGGGCGCTCGAGTCGAAGTCCGCGGTGGTGGTGGAGGACGTCCAGACCGACCCGCTCATGGAGGACGTCCGCCACCTCCTCAAGGGAATGCCGGTGGCATCGCTGGTGGTCACGCCGCTGGTGGCGCAGGGCGACGCGGTGGGCGCGCTCTTTCTGCGCCTGGCGCGGCGGACTGCCTTCGGGCCGCACGAACAGGCCTTCGTGCGCGCCGTCGCCTCGACCGTGGCCAATTCGGTGCGCAACGCGCGGCTGCATTCGAGCGTCCGCAAGAAGAAGGACGAGCTCGAGCGTGCCTACCAGGAGCGATACGAGGAGCTCGAGCGGCTCAACGAGCAGCTCCGTGAGGCGAATCGCATCAAGGACGAGTTTCTGGCCGTCTGCTCCCACGACCTCCGCGCACCGCTCAACGTGCTGCTGGGGCATACGCGCCTTCTGCAGAAGCGGATGGAGGGCACGGAGGAGTACAAGAGCATCTCGGTGATCGAGCGGCAGGCGCGGCGGATCCTCCAGCTCGTGGAACGGATCCTCGTGCGGAGCAAGGGCAAGAACGCCTGGGTCGCGGCCTTCGAACCCCTGGATCTGCCCGCCTGCATCCGCGAGATCGCCTCCGACTTCGCCGCCTACGCGGCGGAGAAGCAGGTCACCATCCGCGTGGTGGGCGAGAGCTCCGCGGTGGTCCGCGCCGACGAAAGCGCGGTGCGGCAGATCGTGGAGAACCTGATCTCCAACGCCGTGGCCCATACCCGGCCGGGAACGGAGGTCGAGGTGGAGGTCTCCTCCTGCCCGACTTCCGGCTGGCTGGTGGTGGAGGTGCGGGACCGAGGCCCGGGGATCGCCGTGGAGGACCTCCCCATCCTCTTCGAGCGCTACCGCAAGGGGGCGACGGGGGAGGGCGTGGGCCTCGGACTCGCCATCTGCCGGGAGCTGGTGGAGCTGCACGGCGGCGACATCTGGGCCTCGCAACGGCCCGGAGGAGGGGCGATCTTCTCGTTCTCGCTGCCCACCGATTCGGCGCGGGCCTACGCCGCGCGCCGGCTCCTCGTCGTGGGCGTGAGCGGCGCGGATCGCCGGGAGTGGATGTCGGCCCTCGGCAACCGCTATTCCGTCTCCTTTGCCAGCGGCCGCAAGGAGGCGGTGGCCCGCGCCCAGGTCTTCCTGCCGGACACGGTGATCCTGCACGCGGAGATGGAGGGCGGGCCCGGGCCCTGCGCCGAGGAGCTCCGGCGGCTGCCGGGCCTGGGCGAGGTGCCCTTCGTCCTCTTCGGAGTCGGGCGCCAGAAGGCGCCGCCCGCGATCGGCAAGGCCGTCGCCGACTTGCAGGAGCTCGTCCGCCTCCTGGACGCGCTTTGGTCGCCCGAGAAGCAGCCCGTTGCCGCGCCAGGGCGGGGCGCTTAGCGTCTGCGACGTGGGCGTCGAGACGATCACGCTCCCCCTCGACCGGGCCGGCTTTTCCCGCCGTCGGTGCCCGGATTGCCAGCGCGAGTTCAAGGTCCGGTGGACGGAGACGGAGGGGCGCCTGCTCCTGCACCACCTCGGCGCCTCGATCCGCCTCGCCAACCTGGACGAGGTGGACCAGGCTCATCCGCTGGCCTGCCCGTACTGCGCCCACCGGGAGTCCGCGGACGGCTTCTTCACCCCCGACCAGCGCGAGCATTTGGCGCGGCGGGCGGAGAGCCTGGAGGCGGAGATCCGCTTCGAGCAGCTGCGCCTCGTGGAGCGCTCGCTCGGCGACAACCCCTATCCGACCTTCCTCGCCATTCCCCCGACGCCCTTCCAGGCGACCCTCGGTCCGGAGCCCGACGACATGCGGGTGGTCGCGCTTCCCTGCTGCGGCGAGGAGATCAAGATCCGCGAGAGCTGGACCGGGTGGATCCGGTGCCCCTACTGCACGGCCCACGTCGACGTCTGAAGGCCCCCGTCTCGATCCGCCGGCCCGGGCTCATCGCCGGCCACCGCCCTCCATGGCCTTGCGGGCCCTTCGGTCGACCTCCAGGGCCAGAAGGCCCTCGAGGACCAGCGCCGACTCCTCCGCGCCGATTCGATTGAGCTCGCAGGCAAAGGCGGTCTCCGGGTCGGCCAGGCGGCGCGAAAGCTCCGCCAGCGCCGCATAGCGGTCGGCCGAGGCACGGGCCGAGGCGAGGGCGACCTCGATCGCCTGGTCCACGCGGTCGAGGAGGGGCGGGATCGCCGCCAGGCTCGGGCCGGCTCCCAGCGCCTTGAGCCTGCGCTCCAGCCGCGTGCGCCGCGCCCGGGCAGCGGCAGCGAGTTCGATGAGCCGCGAGGCGACGTCGGGTGCCAGGCGGCGGTCGCCGACGCCGCAGAGGACGGCCTCGATGTGGCGCTCCGCCCGCCACTCGTATGAGAGCCCCTCCCTGAGCCGTTCGGTAGCCAATGCTTCCCCCTGCCTTCGCCGGCCGCTCGACGATCAATCCTTGGCATTTCTCGGATCGCAGACACTCCGGCCCCCCTCGGATCGGTTCCCGCCCAGGGGGAAGGCCCCGGGCGCCGCGGGCGCTCGCTTGCGGAGGCTCGTCCGGGCGCGCAATTTCCATCCTGCGGCTGACGTCGCGCGAGCGGGGCAGGGGATGGAGGAGAGAGACAGGCGGGCGGGAGAGCTTCTGGAGGCGTTCGGGCTGCTGGTCGTCGCGGCGGAGCTGGGCGCACAGCGCGCCCGAAAGGCGAGCGACCCGGTCCTGCGGGCGCGGTGGCTCGCCATCGCCGGCGCGCGGGCGGAGCAGCGCGACCGCCTGCTCGCCCGCCTTTCGGCGCTGGGGATCGCGCGGCCGGTCGTGCAGTCTCCGGCTCCCGAGTCGCAACGCGAGATCGCGCGGCTTCTGCGCGCCGACCTCGCCACCTCGCACTCGTTGGCCGCGCGATGCCGGCGGGTGGGGCGGTGGCTGCTGGTCACGGGCGACCCGGAGACCGGCTCGCTTCTGGAGCGGATCTCCAACGAGTCGCTGGCCCATGCGGCCGAGCTGGCGCGGTCGTTGGCCTATCACTACGTGCGGGAGGCGAGATCGGCGGCGCAATAGCGGGCGCCGCGGGCGGGGCTGCGGCCGGCGTCCTCGCTCCTCCCTCGCCTCACGTACCTTTTCCGTACGCTCGGCTCGGTCGTCGCTGCGGGTACCGGCCTCGCCTTCCGCCAGCGGCGCCCGCAGCCCCTGTCTCCGAGGCCGCGGGCGGGGCTGCGGCCGGCGTCCTCGCTCCTCCCGTACCCGCCGACGAGGCGCGCTTTCATCGCGGCGGACACGGGCTTACCCTGGGTGCATGGATTTCCGCACCGAACGCGATTCGCTCGGCGAGATGCGCGTCCCCACTCACGCCTACTGGGGTGCGCAGACGGCGAGGGCCATCGAGAACTACCCGATCTCCGGCCTGCGTCCCCACCCGGCCCTGGTGGAGAACACCGTCCGCATCAAGCTGGCGGCGGCGCGCGCGCACGAGGCGCTCGGCACGCTCCCGGCGGACATCGCGCGCGCCATCCAACGCGCCTGCGAGGAGATCCTCGGTGGCGCCCTCGCCGACCAGTTCGTGGTCGATCCCTACCAGGCGGGCGCGGGCACCTCGCACCACATGAACGTCAACGAGGTGATCGCGTCGCGGGCGAGCGAGATTCTGGGCGGCCCGCGCAGCGCCTCCGGCGGCCTGGTCCATCCGAACGACCACGTCAACCTCGGCCAGAGCACCAACGACGTCTTCCCCACCGCCATGCGCCTGGCGGCGTATCGCCTCTCGCTTCCCCTGCTGGAGGCGCTCGACGGCCTCGCCGCCGCCCTGCTCGAGAAAAGCCGGGAAACGATGGGGGTGATCAAGAGCGGCCGGACGCACCTGCAGGACGCGGCGCCGATCCGCTTCGGCAGCGAGATCGGCGCCTGGGCCACCAACGTGGAGCGGCACCGCGAGGAGATCGCCCGCACCGCCTCGGCGCTGCTCGAGCTCGGGATCGGCGGGACGGCGGTGGGAACGGGCCTCTCGGCGCCCCCGGCCTATCGCGAGCGGGTGGTCGCCGACCTCGCTGCGCAGCTCGGCTGGCCCCTGCGCTCGAGCGACGACCTCTACGAGGCGATGCAGTCGCTTCGGCCCGTCGCCGGACTCTCCGTCGCCCTGCGCAATCTCGCCCTCGACCTCTTCCGCATCTCCGCGGACCTGCGGCTTCTCGCCTCGGGGCCGCTCACGGGCCTGAGCGAGGTGCGGCTCCCGGCGGTGCAGCCGGGCTCCTCGATCATGCCCGGCAAGATCAACCCCTCCATCCCGGAAATGCTGGCCCAGGTCTGCGCGCGGGTGGTGGGCAACGACGCCGCCATCGGCTTGTGCGCGGCCTCGGGGCAACTCGAGCTCAACGTCTTCTTCCCGGTGGCCGCTCACACCCTTCTGGAGACGGAAACGATCCTCGGCAGTGCAATCCGCATCTTCACCGAGCGCTGCATCCGGGGGATCGCCGTCGACGAGGCGCGCTGCGCGGAGTACGCGGCGCGCTCGCAGCAGCTCGTCCTCGCCCTCGCTCCGCGCGTCGGATACGAGCGCGCTGCCCAGATCGCCCGGCGCGCGCTGGCGGCGCGGAGGACCATCGTGGAGCAGGTATTGGAGGAGGGGCTGCTTCCGGAGGAGGAGGCGCGCGCCCTCCTCGACCCCGCGCGCATGGTCGATCCGCCCAGATCCACGGGCGGCGCGGGATCGGAGGAGGGAGGCCAGGGCGCTTGAGAAGGGGTACTGCCTGCGTGGCAAAACGAGAACTGCGTCTCGGACCGGGAAAGTTCGTTCACGCACCGTGAACATTCCTTCGCGGCGGCCGTCGGAGCTGCCAGCGGCACCGGAACCGCTTGGGAGGTCATCGATGCGAAGTCGAATCGAAATGCTGTTTTTGGCCGCCGTCCTCGCGTCCGCGCTCGCCGTCGCCTGCGGGGAGGACGAGGACGAAGTCACCTGCGAGGACTATTGCGACAAGGCCATCCAGTGTGGCGAGACGGAGCCCGAGGACGGCGAGGAACTCGATCGAGACGAGTGCATCCGGGCTTGCAAGCAAGCGGAGTTGCCGCAGGAATTCCTGGCCTGCGCGGTCGAGCTGGATTGCGAGCCCACGGATGAGGAGGCGCTGGAGTGCTTCCGCAAGATTCCGCCGACGCCGGCCTGCAGCACCGGTTGCGAGAAGCTCGTCGACTGCATGGAAGCGGATGCGGAGAATCTCTTCTTCTCGGACGCGAGAAACTGCGCCTCGATGTGTACGCTGGTGTTTCCGGAGGAGATCCAGCAGTGCCTCGCCTCGAAGGACGACTGTAGCGAGATCGTCGGGTGCTGGCCGATGGCCGGGCTCTGATCTGTCGCAACGACCGGGGGTGGTGCGGCCAGGCGCGGCTTCCCGGCGAGCTCGTGGGCGGGAGCCGGCAAGCCGGCTTCCGTCCGGCTCTTTGCGCTCCTCGGCGGGACTCCGCGGGTGGGCATCGGAAATCGTTGTCGGCTGGGCCGCCGGGCATGGGGCGCCGCCGCACGCGCCGTTGGGTCCTGGGCGATACCACGATCGTGTCGTTTCATTTTTCTGGGCGGGGCGATGCGGACCTGCTAGCGTGGCGCGGCCGAAATCGACTTCGGTCACTGGAGGTATTCGATGAATCGCATCGGAAGCGTCCTTCTCGTTGGCGCTCTCGCGTGCGCCCTGTGGGTCGCCGCGTGCTCGGAGGAGGAGGACAAGGTCACGTGTGAGGACGTCTGCGACGCGGACGAAAAGTGCTCCGCGGATCCCGAGGAATTCGACCGGGCCGATTGCATCCGGGGCTGCGAGGACGCGAAGCTGCCGCAGGAATTCCTCGCCTGTGCGATGGATCTGGGCTGCGACCCCTCCGACGAGCAGGTAGCGGAGTGCATTCGCAAGATCCCGCCCACCGAGGCCTGCTCGATCGGTTGCGAGAAGCTCCTCGCTTGCCTGGAGAACCTGGGGCCTGTGGAGGAGCCGCTTTACCAGGACGTGCGAACCTGTGCGTCGTCCTGCACGTTGCAGTTCTCTCCCGAGGTCCAGGAGTGTCTCGCTGCCATGGACGAGACCTGCATGGGACTCTTCGAGTGCACGGCCGGAATGGAGCCCTGATCGCGCGAAATGGCGCGGCCTCCCGTCGCGCGACCGCCGCGCGGCGCGGGCTGGGCCCTGTGCATGCAGCAGGTGAATGCGCGGTCCCTCGGGACCGCGCATTTTCATTTCCGTTGGGATCGACCGCGGCGGCGCTCTCAGCTCTCGTCGCCCGCCTCACGCCCGTAGGCGCGCAGCTTGCGCTGCAGCGTGCGGCGATCGATGCCCAGCGCCTGCGCGGTCCGGGTGACGTTGCCCTCGAGGCGGTCGAAGGTCTCCAGGATGTGGCGCTTCTCGAGCTCGGCCAGGGTGAGCTCCTCGGCGGGCCGGGGCGGGGGGGCCGCGCGGGTCGCCCGCGCCTCCGGGTGGCCGAAGATCGAGGAGCCGATGGCCTCGCGAATCTCGGATGGCCCGATCACGCCGGTCGAGCTGAAGATGGCGGCGCGCTTGAGCACGTTCTGCAACTCGCGCACGTTGCCGGGCCAGTCGTAGCGCTCGAGCTCCTGGATGGCCGTCGGATCGAGCCTCAGCTCGCGGTTGCGCTCCCGGCCCAGGCGCCGCACCAGCGCCAGGGCGATGGGGGCGATGTCCTCGCGCCGCTCGCGCAGCGGCGGGATCTCGATCGAGAGCACGTGGAGCCGATAGAGGAGGTCCTCGCGGAATTTCCCCTCGCGAGCCGCCTCGGCCAGATTCCGGTTGGTGGCCGCGAGCACTCGCACGTCCACCGGCTCCTCCCGCACGCCGCCGACCGGGCGGACCGTGCCGGTCTCGAGCACGCGCAGGAGTTTCGCCTGGGCCTCCAGGGGCAACTCGCCCACCTCGTCGAGGAAGAGCGTCCCTCCGTTGGCCTCGCGAAAGAGCCCGGCCCGGTCCTGGGTGGCGCCGGTGAAGGCACCCTTCACGTAGCCGAAGAGCTCGGCGTCGAAGAGATCGCGGTGNGCCTGGGCGCAGTTGATCGCCACGAAGGGCTTCTTCGCCCGCGGGCTGGTCTCGTGCAGGGCGCGCGCGACCAGCTCCTTGCCCACGCCGCTCTCGCCGGTGACGAGGACGGTCTCGTCGGTGGGCCCCGCCTTGCGCACCAGCTCGCGCACGCGGCGGAGCGCCGCGGAGGTTCCCACCAGCCCGAGGTCCTCCTCGTCCGTGGCGGCGGGGGCCTCCTCGACGAGCGCGTCGCGCAGATAGGGCACGAGCGAGGGGGCGTCGATCGGCTTCTGGACGAAGTGGACCGCCCCCAGCCGCATGGCCTCGACGGCCGCGGCGATGCTGCCGTGGCCGGTGACGACGATCACGCGCGTGCGCGTCCGCCCGGCGCGGCGGAGGACCTCCAGCCCATCCATGTCGCCCAGCTGCAGGTCGAGGAGGGCGACGTCGGCCGTCCCGGCGGTGAGCGCCTCGATCGCCTCCTGGCCGTTCGACGCCTCCAGGGCCTGGTAGCCCATTCGGCCGAGCGCCTTGGTCATCGCGAGGCGAAAGGCGCGATCGTCGTCCGCGACCAGGATCCGCGTCATCTTCTCGTCCCTCAATCCCTCGCTCCTTCGGGGAGGAAGAGAACGACCCGCGCGCCGCCGCCGGGTGCGTCGGCCAGCTCGATCCTCCCTCCCGCTTCACGCAGAAGACTCTGCGCCGTGTATAGCCCCAAACCCGTTCCCTTGCCCGGGGGTTTGGTGGTGTAGAACGGCTCAAAGAGGCGATCGCGGATTCCGAGCGGGAAGCCAGGGCCATCGTCGTCGACGTGGACGCCGACGAAGCCCGGCTCCGCCTCGAACCTCGCGATGCGGATCCGGCCCTGCGGCCGGTCCGCCATGGCGTCGAGGGAGTTCTGCAGCAGGTTGACGAAGACCTGGACGAGCGAGTCGGCGTCCACGGCGACGACCACGCCCTCGAGGGCCGGATCGCAGATCAGGACGTTGCGGGTGGATCCGGTCCCGAGGACCAGGGTGGCGGCGCGTTCGATGGCGAAGTGCAGGTCGCCGTCCCGGGCGGTGGTCTCGAGGCGGTCGCGGCCGGCGAGCAGGCCCTGCGTGATGCTGCGGCACCGGCGCATCTCGTCGAGGATGAGCGTGGCCGATTCGTCGAGGTCCCGCGCCAGCTCCCGCGCCTCCGGCGGCGCGTGGGCGAGCGCCGCCTTCATGTCCGCCGCCAGGGTCTGGATCGTCGCCAGCGGCGTGTTGAGCTCGTGCGCCACTGCCTGCACCGTGCGGCCGAGGCTTGCCAGCCGCTCCGCGAACTGCAGCTTGCGCTCGGCGATGAGGGATTCGGTCCGGTCCACGTGCAGGCGGAGCACCGGCGCCGGGACCTCGTCGGAGAGCGGGTAGGTCAGAAGCTCGATCACGCGTTCGCGCCCCCCGCGATCCTTGAGGGAGAAGCGGCAGGTTCCGGGCTTGCCCTCGCGCGCATCTTCGACCGGGCAGCGTTCGCCGAGGGGCTGGCAACCGTGCGAGCCCATCCGGCAGATGGCCCCCTCGTCCCGAAGGTGGCGATTGCGGAAGGAGGCGGTCCCGTCGGGCTGGAGGATCTCCACGCCCACCTCCAGGCGATCGAGCGCGGCGTAGAGGATCTCCGCGCTGTGGCGGCGGGCCCGCGCCGCGGCCTCGGCCTCGCGCTTGCGGAGCGCCAGCTCGGTCTGGGCGCGGTCGGCTACGAAGGCGGAGCCGACCACGGTGACGGCGAAGGCGGAGGCGGAGAGGAAGGCCATGGAGGTCGAATCGGCCTCCAGGGCGGAGATGCGGAAGATCGGCCAGGCCTCCGCGCCCAGGAGGAAGGCGGCGAAGAGCAGCGCCGCCGTGCAGGCGAGGAGGAAGGCGCGGCGGCCGCCCAGCGTCGTCACCAGGAGGACGTGGACGAAGTAGAGCGAGAGGAAGGGGTTGCGCACGCCGCCGGACGCCCAGAGCACCACGGTGAGCGCGCCGAAGTCGGGCAGCACCTGGAGCAGGGGATCCATCTGGCGGTCGGGCCTCCGCCGAAGGTCCCGGGCGAAGTAGGCGTTGTAGAGGGCCCCGCCGACCACCGCGGCGAGGATGACCGGCTCGTTGACACCGCGGATGCCGAGGACGCGGGCGAGCACGGTGGCCAGCAGCACGCCCGCCAGCGCGATCCAGCGCAGGCGCACCAACCAGGCCATCCGCTCGGCGGGTGTGATGGAAGTCCCGGTCGCTCCCGACAACGCTCGACCCCCCAAAAACGAAGGGCCAGCCCCTCTCACAGGCTGGCCCTTCAACGATGGTTGGTGACCCGTACGGGAATCGAACCCATGCTTTCGGCGTGAGAGGCCGACGTCCTAACCGCTAGACGAACGGGCCACACATCCCATTTCCAGCCTCGGCTCTCCGCCTCGGGCTGGAAGCGGTGGGCTTCATAACGAAGCCCACCGCGTATGTCAAGCCGGTCGAACCGGCAGCTTTTGGCTGGGGGACTAGGATTCGAACCTAGACAGTATGATCCAGAGTCATACGTCCTGCCGTTAGACGATCCCCCAGCAAGGGATCCGCGTCGAGAACGCCGGGGGAAGGGATTTCCTTCCCGCCGCCGCCGCGACGACGGTGCGCCTTTTAGGCGACCTCGCGTCCGAAGTCAACCGAAATTTTGCGCGAGCGCCTCGTCGATCCTCCGCAGGCACTCCTCCCTGCCGAAGAACTCGATCACGTCGTAGATGCCGGGCGAGGCGGTTCCACCGGTCAGGGCCACCCGCAAGGGCTGGGCGATCTTCCCCAGGCCGACCCCGTGCCGGGCCGCCAGGCCCTCGAGGGCCGGCTTCATGCTCGCCTCGGTTACGTCGGACGCGGCCTCGATGGCGGCGCGCGCCTCGAGCAGCAGCTCGCGCGAGGGGCCGGTGAGGAATTTCTGGCCCGCCTTGGGATCGATGGGCGTGCGGGTGAAGAAGTAGCGCGAGATCTCCACCAGCTCGACCAGGGTCTTGGCGCGGTCCTGCTGCAGCCGGCAGATCCACGCCAGCCGGTCGTCCGGAGGCAGGGGAAGGCCGGCCTTCTCCACGAAGGGCTTGACCAGCTCGGCGAGCCTCTGCGGGTCCATCGCGCGGATCCGCTCGTAGTTGAGCCAGACGAGCTTGTCGGTGGGGAAGACGCCCGCGGTCTTGCCGATGTTCTCGATGGAGAACTTCTCGATGAGCTCCTCGCGGGTGAAGATCTCCTGGTCGCCGTAGCTCCAGCCGATCCGCGCCAGGAAGTTCACCATCGCGTCGGGCAGGAAACCCTGGTCCCGGTAGTGCAGCACCGAGACGGGCGCGTGCCGCTTGGAGAGCTTGGAGCGGTCGGGGCCGAGGATGAAGGGCAGGTGGGCGAAAGCCGGCGGCTCCACGCCCAGGGCCTGGTAGAGCGTGAGCTGAGTCGGGGTGTTGTTCAGCCCGTCCTCGCCCCGCATGACCAGGTCGATCTTCATGTCGATGTCGTCCACTACGACGACGAAGTTGTAGACGGGCGTCCCGTCGCTGCGGGCGATGATCCAGTCCTGCAGCGCGTCGCAGGAGACCTCGATCCTCCCGTACACGCGGTCCTCGAAGGCGATGGTGCCCTCCAGGGGAACCTTCAGCCGCACGGTGTACGGCAGGTCGGGCTGGTCCACGCGGTCGCGGCAGGTGCGGTCGTAGCGGTACTGCCGCTTCTCGGCCTGCGCCTGCGCGCGCTTCCGCTCGAGCTCCTCGGGGGTGCAATAGCAGCGGTAGGCCTTCCCCTCGGCGAGGAGCCTCTCGATCACCTCCCGGTAGCGGTCCATCCGCTGGGACTGGAAGTAGGGGCCGTACGGGCCGCCGACCTCGGGGCCCTCGTCCCAGTCGAGGCCGAGCCAGCGGAGGGCCTCCAGGATGGCCTGGGTATTTTCCGGCGTGCTCCGCTCCTTGTCGGTATCCTCGATGCGAAGCACGAAGGTACCGCCGTGGTGACGGGCGTACAGCCAGTTGAACAGTGCGGTCCGGGCGCCACCGATGTGCAAGCTTCCGGTGGGAGAGGGAGCGAAGCGGACCCTAGGACGATTTGACATGAGCGGACTCCTTGACCGAAAAGCGAAGCCTGTCGTCGGCCCCCGAGGGCGCTCCGGGTGTAGCACCGAGGTCGCGGTCCTTCAACGACATGGCCCACGATCCGAAGGAAAGATGCTCCAACGCGGATCGGCCTGGAGGAGAACCATGCGCCTGCGCGGCTTCGTCGTCTCCCTGATCGGGCTTTTCCCGGCGGTCGCCGCCGCCACCACCGCCGTCCGGCTCGCGCCGGACCAGCTCGCGCTCCGCTCCCGCGCGATCGTGGAAGGGACGGTGGTGGCCCGGCAGAGCGCATGGGCGGCGGACGGCAAGCGGATCTACACGCGGGTCCGCATCCGGGTCGAGGAGGCCTGGAAGGGCGATCCCGGCCGGGAGGTCGAGGTGGTCGTTCCCGGCGGCACCGTGGGGGAGCTCGCGCAGGTCGTCCAGGGCATGCCGCAATTCGACGAGGAAGAGCGGGTCCTCGTCTTCCTCGAGGACGCCACGCCCTCGGCGTATCGCGTGGTGGGGCTGGCACAGGGGAAGTACCGGGTGGTCGAGGTGGCGGGCCAGGGGAAATTCGCGGTCCCCGACCTCCAGGGCCTGCTGCTCATCGATCCGGAGAGCCGCGCTCCGGTCGAGCCGGCGCTCGCGGGCCCCGTGTCGCTGGAAAAGCTCCGCCGCCTCGTCCTCACCCCGGAGGTCCGCTGATGCGCCGCGCCCTCCTCGCCCTCGCCATCGTCCTCGCCCTGCCTCTGTCCGCTCCGGCCTTCGTCCGCAGCCGCACCGACGCGGGCGCCTGCCTGTTCTGGGATACGCGCACCATTCCCTGGGCCATGAACGAGAGGGGGCTTCCCGGCCTCGGTTACGAGCGCGCGCACGAGGCCTTCGCCCGGGCCTTCCGCACCTGGGAGGACGTCGGGTGCTCGGACGTCACCTTCGAGGACCGAAGCCCCACCTCGGAGACCCGCGTCGGCCACGGAAACGGGGCGACCGGCGACAACCTGATGATCTTTCGCACCCGCGACTGCGACCATGTCGTGCCGGAGGATGCGCCCTGTCGCGCCGAGGGCGGCTGCGCCAACGAGTTCGACTGCTGGGAGCACGGCTCCTCGGTCATCGGGGTGACCACCACGACCTTCTTCGTCCAGACGGGGGAGATCGTCGATGCCGACATCGAGATGAACGCGGCCTGGTTCGACTTCACCGACGTGGACGGGCCGCCCTGCGAGCACGGCCAGACCACGGGCTGCGTGATCACCGACATCCAGAACACCGCCACGCACGAAATCGGCCACCTGCTCGGCCTCGACCACTCCCCCGATCGCCACTCCACCATGTTCGCCTCGGCGCCTCGCGGCGATCTGAGCAAGCGGGATCTCGGCGAGGACGACGTGGAGGGCCTTTGCTTCATCTATCCGGATGGGGGCCCCACCGCGCGCTGCACCGAGGCCGACGAGGTGGAGGCCGGCGCGGGTTGCGGCTGCCAGGGCGCCGCCGGCGCGGGCGACGCCGCGCTCCTTCTGGCGGCCATCGCCCTGCTGGGGCGGGCTCGAAGCCGGCGAGGAGGCGGGCCCTCGCGGGGCTGAGTGGCGTCATCCAACCCAGGGCGCTGCTATCTGTTTCAGAAGCCGACGGAGGAATGCAGCGCGTCCGGGGACGGACCTCCGCCCGGTCGACGCGGAGGGAACCGATGCGGATTCGCCACGCCCTGCTGCTCGTGCTCTTGCCGCTATCGGCGCCTCGCGCGAGCGAGGGGAGTGCCCGGAAGGAGGCCGAGCGCCCCTTCGGGCCTGGCGAGACCCTGACCTACGAGATCCGGCTTCTCGGGATCGAGACGGCTCGGGCGGAGCTCGAGGTCTTCGATGAAAGCGCGAGCGGCGTGCGCGTCCGCGCGCGCGCCAGGACCACTGGCGCCGCGGACGGCGTCTTCCGCATGAAGAGCCAGCTCTCCTGCAGCCTGGAGGAGCAAACCCTCGACCCGGAGCTCTGCCGCGGAACCTTTCAGAGCCGGAGCACCTCGCGCCGGCGCGAGATCCGTTTCGACAAGGAGACGGGCCTCATCGTCGAGCGCAACGACGAGGACGGCGAGCGCGAGCAGAAGCGCATCCAGCTCGAGCCCGGCTTCGAGGGAGTGCAGGACACGCTCTCCGCGCTCTACCTCATTCGCGCGCGGCTCCCCGAACTCGGCGAAACCCTGCGCTTCCGCGCGGTGGTGCGGAGCACGCCCGTGGAGGTGGAGGCGAGGACGGCGCGCATCGAGGCGCTGGAGACCGGCGTCGGCACCTTCCGCACGGCGGTGGTCGACGTGCGCCTCTTCGGAGACGTGGACGAGGAGACCGCGCGCGAGGCGCGCCTCTGGATCACCCTGGACGAGAACCGCCTGCCGCTGAAGGCGGTGACGAAGGCGCCGATCGGCTCGCTGGAAGCGAGGCTGATCGGGGCGCGGGGAACTCGCTCCGGTACCACGCTCGCCCAGAAGTAGCCGCCTTCTTCGTTGACGGGAAGGCGCGGTTTTCTTACGTTTTCGCGCCGACGAATCCGTCGAGGAGGCACGGTCTTGGCCGAGAAGCTGACGCGGCGCGAATTGCGATCGCCCGACTCGTTCACCCGTACCGCCGGGAACTGGCTCGCGTGGTTGCGCGAGAACCCGCGCGAGACCGCCATCGCCATCGGTGGCCTCGTCGTCGTTCTCCTGGTCCTTGGCTTCGTGGCCGACCGGGGCTCCATCCGCGTGGACCGCGTGGCGGGAGGCGCGCTTTCGGAGGCCCTGGCGCTCGTCGATCGCCCGGTGGGTGAGGAGGCTCAGGAGGGCGAGGAATCCTTCGCCAGCGAGGCCGAGCGCCGCAAGGCGTTGGCCGAGGCCTTCGAGGCGATTCGGTCGAAGCACGGCAAGTCGCCCGCGGGCCTGAGCGCCACGCTGGCGCTGGCGGACGTCCGCTTCGCCGAGGGTGATTACGACGCCGCCCTCTCGCTGTACGAGGCTTTCCTCGCCCGCGCCGACGCGGACCATTCCCTGCGCGGATTCGCGCTGGAGGGCAAGGCGCTGGCGCTGGAGGGCAAGGGCGATCTCGACGGCGCGCTCGCCGCCTTCGAGGAGCTGGCGCAGGCCGGGTTGGAGAGCCGGGCCCTCTATGGCAAGGCGCGCATCTACGAGCGCCAGCAGAAGTGGGACGAGGCGCGCGCCGCGTGGACCAGGCTCAAGGAAGAGCACGGCCTGACCCCCGAGGGGCGGGAGGCCAACCGCCGGCTGGCCCGCCTGGACCTCGTGAGGCCCCATGACGCGAAGTCCTCCGAGGGCTGACGCGACCAGGCTCCTGTTCGCGCTCTTCCTCGCCATCCCCCTCGGAGCCGACGCCTCCCGCGCCTTCTCGATGCCGCGGCGAGAGCCCGCCGAGGCGCGCCGCTCCGTGGTGGAGATCGCCTCCATGCGGCGGCTGGTCGAGCGCGGTCTGCTCGAGTACGCGCCGAGCGAGGAGGCCGCCCCGGCCTTCGACGCCTTCGCGGGCGAGCTGGCCGTGGGCACGCGCGACGGCTTCCTCCGGCTCCTCGACCGCGAGGGTCGGGAGCTGTGGACAGTGCAGCTCGGCGCCGCGCCGACGGGACAGCCGTTCTTCACCGAGGCCGCCGTCGTCGTCGGGACCGCGGAGGGCGTGCTTCTGGCCCTCGACCGCTTCGACGGGGCGGTGCTCTGGTCGAGTCCTCTTCGCGCCCAGGTGGTCATGCCCATGGTGGAGGAGGGCGGCACGCTCGTCGTCGGCACCAACCGCGACGAGGTCCACGCCCTCGACGTCAAGAAGGGCGAACCGCTGTGGGTCTACCGGCGCAGCGTCGGCCGCGACCTCACCGTCCGTGGCGGCGTGGGCGTCGCCGTCGAAGGGAACCGTGTCTTCGCCGGCTTCTCCGACGGCGCGGTGGTGGCGCTGTCGATCGACGATGGAAGGATCCTGTGGGAGGTGGCGACCAGCGCCGGTTCGGCGCGGCGCTTCCGCGACTCGGACGCCATTCCCGCGGTGCGCGACGGCACCGTCTACGCGACGGTCTTCAACGACGGCGTCTACGCCTTCGACGCCGCCTCGGGCGCGATCCGCTGGCGGCACGAGGCGCCGGGCGCGCACAACCTCACCCTCCACGAGGATCTCCTCGTCGTGGGCGGCGCGCGGCAGATCCTCGCGCTCGACCCCGCCACGGGCGCGCGCGTCTGGTCGGTCCCGCTGGGACAGACCTACGTGACGCGCCCGTCGATCCTGCGAGGCATCGCCCATTTCGCCGGGCCTCGCGGCCTGCGCATGCTCGACGCGAGGACCGGCCGTCCCCTGCAGGTCTTTCAACCGGGCTCCGGCTTCGACGCTCCGGCGGTGGCCGCGGGAGATCGGATCTTCGCGCTCTCGAATCTCGGCGTGCTCTACGAGCTGGTCCCGGTGAGGGAGCGGAATCCGTGAGGCGCGTCCGCGTGGTCGCGGCGCTCCTCGTCCGCGACGGAAGGGTGCTCGCCCAGAGGCGCCCGCCGGAACGGCCGCGGGGCGGGCTCTGGGAATTCCCCGGCGGCAAGGTCGAGCCGGGGGAGACGGACGAGGAGGCGCTCGCCCGCGAGTGCCAGGAGGAGCTGGGCGTTCGCGTCCGGGTCGGCCCCCTCGTCTGGCAGACCGAGCACGCCTACCCCGACCTCGAGGTGGACCTGCGCGTCTACCGCGCCGAGCTGGAGGAGGGCGAGACGCCGTCTCCGCGAGAGGCCGGCCAGCTCGAGTGGATCCCCCTCGCCGAGATCGAGGCGCGGCCCTTCTGCGAGGCAGACCAACCGCTCCTCGCCCTCCTCGCCGCGGGCCGCGTCTAGGAGCGAGCGTCGCTCTTCTGCCGCGCTTGCCGATCTCCGGTGCCTCGCGACGGCCGGTGCCGACACCCGAGACGTGAAAACGCGCGGCCGCCGCGTCGGGCGACCGCGCGTCCATCGCGGCTATGCCGAGGGATCAAACGGGGCGCTCCTGCGGTCGGAGGACGCCCGGGTAGCGGACGGGCTTCTCGTACTTCGTCTTGCTCTTGATCCCCGCGAGACCGCCGAGCACCCCCGCGAGCAGGCTGAGCAACCCAGTGATGAAGAACCACCACATCGCCGCCGCGCTCGCCACCTTGGCGGCCTGGGCCGCCTCCTGGCCGGCCTGCTGCGCCTGGGAGGCGCCGGGCAGGGCCTGCATCACCTGCTGCTGCAGGGCTTCGATCTGCGCCTGGCTGAGGACCTGGCCACCCGCCTGCGCCGCCAGAGCCGCGGCCTGCAACGCGTTGGTGGCCGCCATCGTCGTGGTCTGCACCGCGAAGGCGGCGAGCAGCGAAGCTCCCACCACCGCCACCAGCATGCTGAAGGCCCAGACCACGAAGCCTTCGGCCAGGGCGTCGCTGCGATAGTAGAGGCGCGACGCCCGCGAGCCGATCATCGCTCCGAGGAAGGTGGCCACGAAGAAGCTCACGGTGGCCCAGATCGCACTCCCCACGCTGCCGGGGAACCACCCGGCCGACGGATCGAGGGTGGTCAGACCGATCGCCGCACCGAGCGAAATGAAGAGGGCGGCGAGGGCCAGCGTGGAAATCATCCCGATGAAGATCCCGCCCCAGCTCAGGCGCGCCAGGGGCCTGTCGCTGGGCAGGTAGGCGAACTCGGTGGTTCGCTCGACCGTGGTAACGGTATCGGCCATTTCGTGTTTCTCCTCAAACTCCTGTTGTCTCGAGGAAAGCTCCGCACGCCGAGCCGGCCTGGCAATTGCGGGACGCGCGACGCGAGCGCGTCACGCCGGGCGATGCCGCCGCCGGTCGACCATGTTCGAGACGAGCTGGTAGATGAAGAGCAGGATGAGCGCGCCGATCACGGCGAGCAGCAGGCTCCAGAACGAGAAGCCCGTCAGCCCGCGGCCCGTGATCGCCGAGCCCAACCAACCTCCCAACAAGCCGCCACCGATGCCGAGCAGGACGGTGACGATGATACCCCCCGGTTGCTTGCCCGGCATGATCGCTCTGGCGATCAGGCCCGCGAGCAACCCGATGACGATCCACACGAAGATTCCCACGGATTCCTCCTTGGAGCGGTTGCCGCGACGCGCCTCGGCGCGAGGCGAATCGCCGCCTCTCGTCAAAGATAGGAATCCGCGGCGCGCGGAATGGAGGCGGTCTCAGTTTTTTCCGACGACGAAGGCGAAGCGCGCGGGCAAGAAAGCCTCGCCCGAGATGTCCGAGGGGCGGTCCCCCTCCTGGCCCTCGACCGTCAGCGTGTAAGTCGCGCCCGGTTGCAGCGGATCCTTCGGCACGAGCGAATACCGCGTGCCGCGTCCAAACTCGATCGTCTCGTCGGCGGGGACGAGCCGGTCGGACGAGTCGAAGAGGCGGATGCGGAGATCAGAGAGGGCGTGCCGGGACTCGAGGACGAAGAAGGCGTCCGCGGGCACGCCCTCTTGCAGCTCGTCCTCGCGGAGGACCAAGCTCAGCGCGGCAGCCCGGGCCACCACCGTGGCGGGAAGGGCCCGCGGCCCTCGCGGCTGATCGGCGGCCTCCGCGACGGGCGCCGGCGCGGAGGCCTCCGAGGCGAGCGGGGGCGTGGCCTGGAGGCATTCGACCGCGAGCACGACGGCCGAGAGCGGGACGAGGGCGAGTAAGAGGTGGCGCAGGCGAAGCCTCCTCTTCTCGGGCACGTGGCGGTTGGGCCTGAACCTCGTGCGCATGGACCCGAAGCCATAGCCGAGATCGCGGCGGAAAAAAAGCCGGGCGGCGCGCGCCGCCCGGCCGGGAATTCCGCGGGGCTCCGCTCAGGAGCAGCCGGTGGTGGCCCCGCAGTTCAGGCACTTGTAGCAGGCGCCGTTACGCACGGTGATGCTGCCGCAGACCGGGCAGGGCGGGGCGTCGGCCTGGTTGAGGAAGAGCGAGGTGAGGACGCCCGGGTTCATGGCGACCGCACCCACGCCGTTGGCCGCGGCCTTGGTCGGCGCGGCGGGCGCGCTGGCGGGCGGCGCGACGACCGGATCCGGGGTCGGGACCACGCCCTGGGCGCCCGATTCCTCCGAAGGCAGGAACTTCAGCGCCAGCCAGCGGAAGATGTAATCGGTGATCGACTTGGCGATCGGGATGTCCGGGTTGTTGGTGAAGCCCGAGGGCTCGAAGCGCGTGTGGCTGAACTTGTCCACGAGGACGCGCAGCGGAACGCCGTACTGCAAGGCGAGAGAGACCGCGGTGGCGAAGGAGTCCATCAGCCCGGAGACGACGGAGCCTTCCTTCGCCATCACGATGAAGAGCTCGCCCGGCGTCCCGTCCTCGTAAAGGCCGACGGTCAGGTAGCCCTCGTGCCCGCCGATGGAGAACTTGTGCGTGATCGCCTTGCGTTCGTCCGGCAGCTTGCGGCGCTGGGCGCGAACCGGAGCGTCCTGCTTCTTCGCCCCGTCCTTGGAGGTGTTGAGGGGCTGCGAGCGCTTGCAGCCGTCGCGGTAGACGGCGATGGCCTTCAGGCCGAGTTTCCAGGCCTCCAGGTAGACCTGCTCGATGTCCTCGACCGTGGCGTCGTTGGGCAAGTTCACGGTCTTGGAGATCGCGCCGGAGAGGAAGGGCTGGCAGGCGGCCATCATCCGCACGTGTCCCATCCAGTGGATGGAGCGCGTCCCCTGCGCGGGCTTGAAGGCGCAGTCGAAGACCGGCAGGTGCTCCTCCTTCAGCCCCGGCGCGCCCTCGATGGTCTCGTTTTCGTCGATGTACTCGACGATCTTGGCGATCTGCCGATCGTCGTAGCCGAGGCGGGCGAGCGCCCGCGGGACGGTGTTGTTGACGATCTTGAGCATCCCGCCGCCGACCAGCTTCTTGTACTTCACGAGGGCGATGTCCGGCTCGATGCCGGTCGTGTCGCAATCCATCATGAAGGCGATGGTCCCGGTGGGCGCGAGCACCGTCACCTGGCAGTTGCGATAGCCGTGCTGGGTGCCCGCCTCCAGGGCCCGGTCCCACGCCTGCTGCGCCGCGAGACGCATGTACTGCGGGACCAGGCCGGGCTTGACCACCTCGTCGACGGCGCGGCGGTGCTTGCGGATCACATTGAGGAAGGGCTCGCGGTTCGGCTCGTAGCCCTTGCACGGTCCCCCGTGCTCGGCGGCGATGCGGGCCGAGGTGTAGTAGGCGTGGCCCGACATGATCGCCGTGATCGCCCCCGCGTAGGCCCGGCCCTCGTCGCTGTCGTAGGGGAGGCCGCGGCTCATCAAGAGCGCCCCGAGGTTGGCGAAGCCGAGGCCCAGCGGGCGGAAGATGTGAGAGTTCTCCGCGATCTTCTCGGTGGGGTAGCGCGCGTTGTCGACGATGATCTCCTGGGCGAGGATCGTCAGCTCCACCGCCTTACAGAAGGCCTCGACGTCGAAGTCGCCGTTCTCGTCGAGGAAGCGCATCAGGTTGAGCGAGGCGAGGTTGCAGGCGGTGTCGTCCAGGAACATGTACTCGGAGCACGGATTGGAGGCGTTGATCCGGCCCGAGTTCGGGCAGGTGTGCCAGGCGTTGATCGTCGTGTCGAACTGCAGGCCCGGATCGCCGCAGAGATGCGCCGCCTCGGCGATCTCGCGGAAGAGCTGCCGCGCCCGGAACGTCTCCATCGGCCGGCCATCCCGGACCGCCCGCGTGGTCCAGTCGCCGTCGAGGATCACCGCGCGCATGAAGTCGTCGGTCACGCGGACCGAGTTGTTGGAGTTCTGGAAGAAGACCGAGTTGTACGCCTCACCGTTGAAGGAGCCGTCGTAGCCGGCCTCGATGAGCGCCCAGGCCTTCTTCTCCTCGTTGGCCTTGCAGTGGATGAACTCGCGGATGTCCGGGTGATCGACGTTGAGGATCACCATCTTCGCCGCGCGGCGCGTCTTGCCGCCGGACTTGATCACCCCCGCGAAGGCGTCGAAGCCCTTCATGAAGGAGACGGGCCCCGAGGCCGTGCCGCCGCCGGAGAGCTCCTCCTTGGACGAGCGGATCGGCGAGAGGTTCGTTCCCGTGCCCGAGCCGTACTTGAAGAGCATGCCCTCGACCTTAGCCAGGTTGAGGATGGACTCCATCGAGTCCTCGACGCTGTTGATGAAGCAGGCGGAGCATTGCGGCTCGGGCTCGACGCCCACGTTGAACCAGACGGGCGAGTTAAAGCTCATCTTCTGGTTGTAGAGGAGGTGCGAGAGCTCCGCCTCGAAGACCTGGGCGTCCTTCTCCGAGGCGAAGTAGCCGCCCTCCCGGCCCCACTGGCTCAGCGTCCGGACCACCCGACCCACCAGCTGCTTGACCGAGCGCTCCCTCTCGGGGCCGAGGGGCCCCCGGAAGTACTTGGAGGCGACCACGTTGGTGGCCAGGGCGCTCCAGAACTTGGGGACCTCCACGTCCTTCTGCTCGAAGATCACCTTGCCGTTCTCGTCGGTGATCGACGCGGTGCGGAGCTCCCACTCGATCTCGTCGGCGGGATCGACCCCCTCCCGGGTGAAGTACCTCTCGATCACGAGCCCCCGCACTTCCCGGGCCCCCGCTGCCTTTCTGTTGCTGCTCTTCCGAACCGCTCCCGTCGTTCTCATCCCCAGTTCCTTTCCGTTCGTGCCATGGCGGACATGGAAACAGAGCGTGGACTCGGCGTCAAGGGGCGAGGCACGAGATGCTGGGGGCAGTCGCTCCTCATACCACAAAATATAGTGGTATCCTGCGATGGGCAGCCCGGCCGGGCTCTGTTGCATGCACCGCCTGCGAAGCGCGTGGGCGCGGCCCGTCCCTTCGTCCGATCCCGGTCACCGCGCCGCCGGCGGCCGCCCGCTCGGCTCGGCGTGCTTGATTCACGGGGGCAGCCCTGATTGGATCCTCCCACCGCGTTCCGAGATTTGCTGTCGGGAGAGGGCAAGACATGTTTTTGCGGTATTTTCGCGGCGTGCCGTTTCTCGTTCTGCTTTGCCTCGCCTGCTCGGCCGACCCGGGTGAGCAGCGGGTCCCCGACCCCCAGATCGTCGCCTTCGCGGCGGATCCGGCGGTGATCCGGGAGGGGGGTACTTCCACGTTGCGCTGGAGGACCTCCTTTGCGACCAAGGTGGAGATCCACGAGGAAGGAGGTGCACCGGTCGATCTCCAAGGCGCTTCGGCCGAGAGCGGCGAGGTCCAAATCTCGCCGGCGGCGACGACCACCTACGTGTTGCGCGCGACCAACTCGGCGGGAGCGACGGTGCAGAAGACGGCCCGGCTGGAGGTCGTCCCCGCAAACGAGATCGTCGCCCGGCTCTGGCTGGAGCCCGACGTCGTCCCCTTCAACCAGAAGGCGGTCCTGCACTGGGAGACCCAGTACGCGAACCGGGTCATCATCGAGCAGGACGGGCGCGTGATCGTCAACACCCCCAATCCCAGCGGGACCTACGAGATCACCGCCCAGGATTCCGTCGACTTCACGCTGAAGGCCGAGGGGGTCCTGGGGGTCACGGAGACGACGGCCCGGCTCCACGTCTCTCCGGCGATCGACTCCTTCGTGCTGAAGGGCGTGGGCGCCCCCGTCTTCCCGGGTGACCCCGTGGACGTGGAGTGGAGGACCCGGGGAGCCGACGAGCTGCGGATCGTCGACGACTCGGGCTTCGAATACGTCGCCCCCGCCGGCCAGCGGGACCGCGGAGAGGCAAAGCTCCCCGCTCCGGCCTCGGGCGTCTTCGTGCTCGTCGCCTCGCGACAGGGCGTGGAGGCGAGAAGGGAGCTTCCGGTTCCGATCATGGGCCCGCCGGACTTCGTGAGCGTGACCCTCGATCCGCCCGCGGTCACGCAGGGCTCCGGCAAGATGCCCGACGTGCGCATCACCTGGCACACCACCAACGCCCGGGAGCTGCGGATCGTCAGCAGCGTCCACGGTGTCGTGGACATCTCGGGCAAGAAGGTGGTCCGGGATGCGGTGGTCGTGCCGGCGGTGCCCGAGGGCACGGTCTTCACGCTCGTGGCGTCGAACGGCCTGGTGGAGAAGGAGCACGTGCTCACGTTCGGAGGCGTTCCGCTCCCGAACGTCGTGGCCTTCGGCGCCACGCCCGACCGCGTCGGCCCGGGCGATACGGTCCGCCTCTCGTGGGAGGTGCAGGACGCAGCGCGCCTGGAGCTCTACCGCTACCTGGGCGGCGGCGGTGGAACCCGGACGCGCGTTCCCTTCGAACGCGAGGTCGGGATGACCGACGCGTACGACGTGGTGGTCGAGGGGCGCACCATCTACGAACTCGCCGCCTACAACCTCGCGGGCGATTCCACGAGCGCGTTCGTCTCGGTGGACATCGGGTTGCCCTCCGCGGAGGCGCAGGCCGAGCCCCGGTCCGTCCTGCCGGGCGTGAATTTCACCCTCTCGTGGAAGAGCGTGGGTGGCCTGGCGGTCTTCGTCGAGGACCCGGAGGAGACGGTTCTCTACGCTTCGGACGATCTCTTCGTCGTCCAGCAGGGGAGCATCCCGCTGCAGGCGCCCTCGGAGGAGGGCGTCCACGCGTACGCGGTCCGCGTGGCGAATGGCCTCGGGGAGGCGGTCGTTCCCGTGGAGCTGACGGTGACCACCGGCCCGCGGGTCAGCTCGTTCACCATTGCCCCCGAGCGCGTTCGCGCGGGGGACGAGGTGGAGTTCGCGTGGAGGATCCTCCCCGACAGCCTCGGCCGGCAGGCCATGGTCGAGATTCGCGACGACATGAACAACGCGATCGACCTCGGGGGAACCGTCCCGCTGGAGGGCTCGATCCGGCGCGCGATGACCGAGGCAGGCCAGCGGACGTACGTGCTGCGCGCCTGGGCCGACGAGGCCCAGCCCAGCGAGCTCGAGGCGCAGCTGACGGTCTTCGGGGATCCGAAGCTCCAGGTGACGGTCGAGCCGACCGTGTACGATCCCTCTCGGCCGAACGACCTTCCGAAGATTCGCTGGCAGGCCGATTGGGTCACCCGCCTCGTCATCGTCGAGATCGACGCGGAGGGGAACATCCTTCGGCAGCTCCTCGAGGAGACGCGCCCGCCGCAGGTCGCCCAGGGTTCGCTGGCGGTGTTGCCGGCGCAGACCGGTAGCCGTTACCGGGTCGTCGCCGAAAATCCGTGGGGCGAGTCGGTCGTCAAGGAGGTGGTGGTGTTGCACCGCTAGGCGGAAGCGACGCGAGCCGGCGTTTTCGGCGGTGGCGTGACGAGGCGGGATCGATTAGAAACCCACCGCATGCCACCGCCGTATAAATTGCATCTCTTCGTCTGCACAAATCGCCGCCCCGAGGGATCCCCCAAGCCCTCGTGCGGGAGCCGGGGCGGCGAGGAGATCCGCGCGGCGCTGAAGAAGGCCGTCGCCCGGCACGGCCTGCACGCGCGCGTCCGAGCCAACGCCGCAGGCTGCCTGGACGTCTGCGAGGAAGGCCCGGCGATCGTGGTCTATCCGCAGGGCGTCTGGTACGTGGGCGTGCGGCCCGAGGACGTGGACGAGATCGTCGAATCCCACCTGCTCCGCGGGGAGCCGGTGGCGCGGCTCGTCCGCAAGATGGACATGCCCGTGGTGGGATGAGCGCGCAAAGGAGCCTGTCGGCGCGCGCGGGCCGGCAGGCTCCCGCATCGGTTTTCCGCGCTCAGTTCGCCAGGGCTACCACCGCCGACAGGGTGAAGATCAGGGCGAAGGTCCAGAGCGCGGCGGGAGGAGCGGGAAGGGTCCGCGCGTCGTGACGGTGCTGCCGGGTCTCGGAATTGCGGGTCGCGTCCATGGCCGTGGTTCGTGCAGAGTTCGTTTGCGCGCAGTCTACCTCGCCCATGGGGCTTGGCAAGAATTTTTCTTGTAGTTTTTGCATCTGTTGGCGCGCCGCGTCGGCCCGGGAACTCCGCGCCGCCCGCGCGCTTGCGACCGAGACGGCGTTGGGCTAACCGGACGATCGTCTCCTGGAGCCTTCGATGGTCGAGATCCGCATCGAGATCGAGTTCGCCGCCGCCCACCACCTGCCGCGCCACCCCGGGGTCTGCCGGCGCCCCCACGGCCACAACTATCGCCTGCTGGTCTGCGTGAAGCGGCCGGTCGATTCCGGAAGCGGCATGGTGATGGACTTCGCCGAGCTCGAGCGGCTGGTCTGGGAGAACGCGGTCGGCCGGCTCGACCACCGGGACCTCAACGAGATCCTGGCCAACCCCACCGCCGAGAACATCGTGGTCTGGATCTGGGAACGGCTCGCCCCGGTCATCCCCGGATTGAGCCGCCTGGAGCTCTGGGAGACGTCCCGCTACTCGGCGGTCTACGAGGGCGAGCGATGAGGCCCCGGCCCCCCGGCGAGACGCCGCGCGTCCGGCCCGTCGACCTCGCCAAGGTGGAGGAAGCCGTTCGCCTCTTCCTCGAGGGCCTGGGGATCGACCTCGACGACCCCAACGTGCGCGAGACGCCGCAGCGGGTGGCCCGGGCCTGGGCGGAGGAATTCCTCGACGGCTACGAGCGCAGCCCGCGGCAGGTGCTGGGGGACTTCTACGAGGAGCGAAAGCCCGAGGCGGACGAAATGGTGGTGGTCACCTCGATCGACTTCCAGTCGATGTGTCCGCACCACCTGCTGCCGTACCGGGGCGTCGCCCACGTGGGCTACCTTCCCGCGGGAAAGATCGTGGGCTTCTCGCGGCTGGCGCGCCTGGTGGACGTCCACGCCCACCGCCTCGTCCTGCAGGAGACGCTGGCGCGGGAGATCGCCGAGAGCATCCGCGAGGAACTCGGCGCGCGCGGCGCGGCCGTGATCCTCGAGGCGGAGCAGAGCTGCATGACCATCCGCGGCGAGCGCCGCGCCTCCTCGCGCGCCATCACCGAGGCCTTTACGGGAGAGTTCGCCGAGCGGGCGGACCTCCGCGAGCGCTTCGTGCGCCGGATCGGAAGCCGATGAGCGAGTGGCTGGAAGCGCTGCGCCGCACCCTGGGACCGGGAAAGGTCGAGACCTGGGATCCCGAGCGGCTCGACTCCTACGCGCGCGACGCCTCCGGCCTGGGCAGCTTTCCGCCGGCCGCCGTGGTCTTCGCCGAGTCGCGCGAGGACGTGCAGGAGGTCCTTCGCGTCGCCTCGGGCTTCGCCGTCCCCGTCACCCCCTGCGGCGCGCGGACCGGCAAGAGCGGCGGCTCGCTGCCGGTTCGCGGCGGCATTGCCCTCTCGCTGGAGCGGATGAACCGCATCCTGGCCTTCTCGCCCGAGGACCTCACCATGGTGGTCCAGCCCGGGGTGGTCACCGGCGAGATCATGGCCACCGCCGAGCGGGCCGGGCTCTTCTACCCGCCGGATCCCAACTCCTGGGAGACCTGCACCATCGGCGGCAACGTCGCGGAGAACGCCGGCGGCCCCCGCGCCCTCAAGTACGGGGTGACGCGCGACTACGTGCTCGGCCTGGAGGCGGTGCTTCCTTCGGGGGAGGTGATCCGCACGGGTAGGCGCACCATCAAAGGCGTGGCCGGCTACGACCTGACGAGCCTCCTCGTCGGGAGCGAGGGCACGCTCGCGGTGATCACCGAGATCACCCTCAAGCTCGTCCCGCGGCCGCGCTGCGTGGCCACGGCCCTCGGCGTCTTCCCCGACGCGGTGGCGGCGGGTAGGGCCGTGGCGCGGGTGTTGTCGGCGGGCATCCTCCCGCGCACCCTGGAGCTGCTCGACGACTGCGCGCTGCAGGCGGTGGGGAAGGGCGGGCCCTTCCCGCCGGAGGCCGGCGCGGCGATCATCGTCGAGACCGACGGGGACGACGAGGGGGCCGTCTTCTCCGCGCTGGAGCGGATCGGCCAGGTCTTCGTGGAGGAGGGGGCGCTCGACGTGCTCGTCGCCCACGGCGAGCACCAGCGCGAGGCGATCTGGCGCCACCGGCGCGTTCTCTCCGAGTCGCTGCGCAGGCTCCATCCCAAGAAGATCTCCGAGGACGTGGTCGTCCCGCGTTCGCGGATCCCCGAGGCCATCGCTCGCTTCAAGGCGATCGGAGCCGCCGCGGGCCTGACCGTGGCCACCTACGGCCACGCGGGCGACGGCAACCTCCACGCCAACGTCCTCTACGACCGCGACGAAGACCTCCCGCGGGTGGAGGACTGCGTGCGGGAGATCGTGCGCGCCGCGCTGGACCTCGGCGGCACGATCACCGGCGAGCACGGCGTGGGACTGGCCAAGATCGCCTTCCTCCCCTGGGAGCAGGATGCGCAGACTCTCGCCCTGCAGCGCGCGCTCAAGGCGGTCTTCGACCCGCAGGGCATCCTCAACCCGGGCAAGATTTTCCTCGACTGAACTGTTCTCTCCTCGCCGAGGGAATCCGGCGGGACGGGAGGGGGCCCGCCGGCCTGATCCACCGCAGAAGTTTTCCTGAATTCGCCGCTTTGCCAGCAACGGAGCGGGCCCTCGCGAATCTGGGGAATAGGTGACGTAACGTAACCGTCTTTTCCTGGCGAAGGAGAGCCGAGATGAGCAAGCGACGCAGCAGCGAGTTCGAGGGACTGGAGCCCTACCTCAAGTCTCTGCCCCGGACCGCTCCCCTGACCCGCGAGGAGGAGCGCGAGCTCGCCATTCGCTGCCGCAACGGGGACCCCAAGGCTCGGGAGGAGCTGATCACCCGGAACCTGCCCTTCGTGGTGGCCGTGGCCAAGCGCTACCTGGGGCGCGGCGCGCGCCTCGACGACCTCGTCCAGGAGGGCAACCTCGGCCTTCTGCGCGCCGTGGAGAAGTTCGACACCCGCAAGGGGACGCGGTTCTCCACCTACTCGGTGTGGTGGATCCGGGCCTACATCCAGAAGTACCTCCGGGAGGTCCACTCCTCCGTGCGCGGGGGCGAGGACGGCGAACGAGCCTGGCTGCGCGACGTCTCGCTCGACACGCCCCTGGACGAGGACGGCGAGCTCACCGGTCTGGACCGGCTGGAGGACGAGGGCCCCACGCCCGAGGAGGAGACGATCCGCGCCGACCTCGACGCCAGCCTGCGCGAGCGCCTCGAGCGCTACCGCAAGCGGATCGGGCCGCTGGGCTGGGATATCCTCGATGCGCGGTTGGGCACCGACGATCCCGAGACCCTGGAGTCGATCGGCAAGCGCTGGGGCCTCTCCCGCGAGCGCGTGCGGCAGGTGGAGCTGCAGACCAAGCGCTTCCTCCGCCGCGCCCTCGAGGACTTTTACGAGGCGGCATAGTCGTCGATAGGTTTCGTCGGCCGCGACGGGAAAGGGCGAGCGCTCATGCTCGCCCTTTCGTCTTTCGAACTCTTCGCTTGGCCGCGTTTCTTCTTTCGTGGTAAGCGATTTCAAGGGGGAAAAACGATAAGGATTCATGCGCTACTTCATGCAGGCTTTCTTTGCGGGAGTGCTGGCTCTGGCGGTGGTCGGGTGCGACGGCGACGAGGACGGCGACGACTTCGACCCCCGGCTCCAACCGGCGATGTGCCAGCTTCAGACGATGCCGAGTGTCGAAGCTGCGTTGCCGATTGCTGCGCCGACTGCGGGAAGGGCTCGGAATGCTCGAAATTCGCTGCCTGCGTGCAAAAGTGCGGCGACGACTTCGATTGCGTCACGGAATGCGAGGAACGCCACCCCGACGGCCTGGACGCCTGGATGGGAGCCGACGAGTGCGTCGTCCTACAATGCGCCGAGGAGTGCGGTTTCGATGACGGCACCTGATCTCTCGAGGCGCGCCTCGACCAAGTGAGACGAGGGCAATCCAAGCGCGGCTTGCTGCGGATCTTCGTTGCGGGGATTCTCGCCCTGACCCTGGCCGGCTGCGGCGACGGCGAAGGCGAAGGAGGAGGCGGGAGCATCGCCGCCGGCGGTACGAGTCGCCGATTGCTGCTCCGTCTGCGGGGAGGGCACGGAGTGTTGGAAGTGGTCGCTCTGCAGGCACGAGTGCGACCAAGACCTGGACTGCATGGACGGGCGCGACGGGCTCTACCCGAGCGGCAGCACGGATTGGATCGGCGCCGACATGTGCGTGGCCGAAAACTGCGCCGACGTCTGCTGACGACGGAACCCGAATCCGACATGCAATGAGGCGACGGGAGGCGACGCTGGCCGCCTCCCGTTCCGCTTTCGAACGCCCGGATCGCGAGCCGGACGCCGGCAAGCCTCCCGGCGTTGCGATCGGGCGGAGCCTCTCGACCCGGGCCCGCCGCGCCGTCGCCGCGCCCTCAGGGAAGCGTGGGGAGGGAGAGGCGCTCCTCCTGCAGCCGGCGCGCGGTTTCGGCGCTGGCGACGTCGCTGTGGCAGGCCGCCTTCCGCCCCTCGGCGCCCACCGCGCGTCGCGTCTTGGTGGCGAGGCGGTGGATCTCCTCGGCGGAGAGCACGCCGCGGCGCTCCAGGATCGCGCGCTGCTCGGGGGTGAGGGCGGGGGACTTCATCACGCGCTCGCGGGCGAAGCCCTCCGCCTTGCCCGAGGCGAACTCGGCGATCTCCTTGGAGATCCGCACCGAGCACCAGTCGTGCCCGCACATGGCGCAAAAATCGGTATCCACGTCGAGGTCTTCGTCGTGGAAGGCGCGGGCGGTATCGGGGTCGAAGGCGAGCTCGAAGTGCTTCTCCCAGTTGAGCGCGGCGCGGGCCTTGGTGAGGGCGTCGTCCCAGTCGCGCGTGCCGGGAATGCCCAGCGCCACGTCGGCAGCGTGGGCGGCGATCTTGTAGGCGATGCAGCCCTGCTTGACGTCCTCGCGCTTGGGCAGCCCCAGGTGCTCCTTGGGCGTCACATAGCAGAGCATGCTCGCGCCGTGGTAGGCGGCGGCGGTGGCGCCGATCGCCGAGGTGATGTGGTCGTAGCCGGGGAAGACGTCGGTGACGATCGGGCCGAGGACGTAGAAGGGCGCGCCGTGGCAGAGGGCGCGCTGCAACTTCATGTTGTACTCGATCTGGTCGAAGGGGACGTGGCCCGGCCCCTCCACCATCACCTGGCAGCCCTTCTTCCAGGCCCGCTCGGTCAGCTCCGCCAAGGTCTGCAGCTCGCGCAGCTGCGCCTCGTCGGTGGCGTCGGCCAGGCCGCCCGGTCGCAGCCCGTCGCCCAGCGACAAGGCGACGTCGTACTCGCGCATGATCTCGCAGATCTCGTCGAAGAGTTCGTACATGGGGTTCTGCCGACCGTGGTGGAGCATCCACTTCGCCAGAAGCGAACCGCCGCGCGAGACGATGCCGATGAGGCGGTTTTTCACGTAGGGCAAGTGCTCCCGCAGCACGCCGGCGTGGATGGTGAAGTAGTCCACCCCCTGCTCGGCCTGGTGGCGGATGGTGTCGAGAATGACCTGCTCGTCGAGGTCCTCGATCTTTCGCCCGACGATCATCGAGTAGATCGGGACGGTGCCGACCGGCACGGGCGCGTGCTGGACGATCGCCTGGCGGCAGGCGTCGAGGTCGCCGCCGGTGGAGAGGTCCATCACCGTGTCGGCGCCCCAGCGCACGGCCCAGAGCATCTTCTCTACTTCCTCGTCGGTGCTCGAGGAGACGGGCGACGCACCGAGGTTGGCGTTGACCTTGGTCCGCGAGGCGCGGCCGATGGCCATGGGGTCGAGGCGGTAGCGGAGGTGGACGCGGTTGGCGGGGATGATCATCCGCCCCGCGGCCACCTCGTCGCGGACCTGCTCCGGCGTGAGGTGCGGCTCGCGCTCCGCCACGCGGCGCATCTCCGGGGTGACGATGCCGAGGCGGGCGAATTCGAGCTGGGTCCGGGGCACGAAGCCCTCCGGCGGAACCCAGCGGCCGTCGACGAATTTCCAGTCGTCCGGCATGAAATCCCACGCCGTCTTCGGGCTGGGCGGCGGCATGCCGGGCGTGTCGGGGGAGGAGAAGGGGAGGGCGGTCCCGATCGCCGGCTTCCGCGCGAAGGATCCGGGATTGGTGCCTTCCTTGCGGGAGGAAGGGTTGGGAGCGCCGTGGAGGGGGAGGGAAAAGAACGAGCCGTTGCGCATCATCGCATCCTCGCAACGGTTCGCCGGCACGAGGACGCGCGCGAGTCGCTTCCCTACGCCGGTGCGAACCGGTTCAGGTTCAACGGGTACATCTCAGCGACAGCCCTGCCCCGAACGTCCCCGCTCTCCCAAAGCTCTGCTGGAGAGCGGGCACTTCGGAATGGCTGCCGCGCCCCGACGACTGCGGTGCCGAGGATAGCTGCTTTGGCCCCCCTTCGCCACCCGGCCCGCTTGGGGATTGACCGCGGGGCGGCGCGGCGCTTGATTGTGCGCGTGTCCCGCGTCGTCTTGAGGGCCTCGCTGCCGCCCTTCGAGCTCTTCGACCGCTTTCTCGACGCCATCGGGGACGGCGCGGAGGTGGATCTCCTCGTGGAGGGGCGCTCGACCTTTCTCCTCCCCTCGCTGGTCCGGCGGCTGCGGCTCGGCGGCCGGGAGGCGGCGCTGGCGACGGTGGCAGGGATGGCGCTCTTCCCCCAGGTTTTCCTGGTGCTCGTGCAGGCGCGGCGGCTCGGCCGGACCTTCCGCTGCCGCAGGGTGCTCGCCTCTCGCGAGGTGGTGGTGGAGATCCGGATGCCGCAGGTGGTCGAGTAGGCCGCTGCGCGGTCGTTCTCCCCTGGGCGGGCCGGGATCCGCGATCCCCCGTCATGCTCCGAAGTGGACGGGCGAATGGGGGCGCGAGTCCTGCGGGACGGGCGCGCGGAGCGGCCGCCGCCCGTCCCCTACTGGATCGTCACCGTGAGGAAGCGGCGCTTGCCCACCTTCAACTCGTAGGTGCCGCGGCCGAGCTCGGCGTGGATGTCGCCAACGCGCTCTCCGCCCACGGTGACGCCGCCCTGGGCGATGAGGCGCCGCGCCTCGCCCCTCGACGCGGCCAGGCCCACGTCGGCGAGCAGCACCGCCAGCGGCACCCGGCTCGCCTCGGCGGGGAGCGCGTAGACGCGCTCCTCCACTTCCTCGGGCCGCTCCTTGCGCACGATGACCCGCTCGAAGTGCTCCTGCGCCGCTCTTGCCGCCTCCTCGCCGTGGAAGCGCGCCACGATGGCGCGCGCCAGCGCCATCTTCGCGTCGCGCGGATGGCCGGCCTTGAGCGCCGCGATCTCCGCCTCGGAGCGGTCGAGGAGCAGCTCGTAGTAGCGCCACATCAGCTCGTCGGTGATTGACATGATCTTGCCGAACTGCTCCTCGGGCGGCTCGGTCACGCCCACGTAGTTGCCGAGCGACTTGGACATCTTGGGCCCGACGATCGCCTGCTTCTCGGGATCCCAGCGCGCGTCGAGGCCCTCGAGGATGGGCGAGGTGAGGACGACCTGGGGCTCCTGCCCGTAGTCGCGCTGCAGCTCCCGGCCCACCAGCAGGTTGAATAGCTGGTCGGTTCCGCCCAGCTCCACGTCCGCCTTCAGAGCCACCGAGTCGTAGCCCTGGATGAGCGGGTAGAGGAACTCGTGGATGCCGATGCTGCGGCCCTCGCGAAAGCGCTTGCTGAAGTCGTCGCGCTCGAGCATCCGGGCCACCGGGATCCGCGAGGCGAGCTCGATCATCCGTGCGGCGGACATCGGCCCGAACCACTCGCTGTTGAAGCGGACCTCGGTGCGCTCCGGGTCGAGGACGCGGAAGACCTGGGACTTGTAGGTCTCGGCGTTCGCCCGCACCTCCTCCTCGGTGAGAGGCGGGCGGGTGGTGGAACGGCCGGTGGGATCGCCGATGCGCGCGGTGAAGTCGCCGATGACGAAGATCACCTGGTGGCCGAAGCGCTGGAAGCGCGCCATGCGCTGGAGCAGCACCGTGTGGCCCAGGTGCAGGTCGGGCGCGGTGGGATCGAAGCCCGCCTTCACGCGCAGCGGGCGCTTCTCGCGGTAGGACCTCTCGAGCTTTCTGCGAAGCTCGTCCTCGGTGACCACGTCGACGCAACCCCGGAGGATCTCGCGGAGCTGCTCCTCGGGAGTCGCGGAGCCGATCTCGAACGCCATGGTCCGCCTTCTACCACGGGCCGCGCGCCGATGAACTCGTTCTTCCCGGCTGGCAGCGCACGGCGCGCGAGGAAGTGACCACCCAGTCCAGGGGCGCGTCGTGCGGAAGCATCGGCACCGAGGGGAGGAGCTGCTCGTCGAAGCCGAGCCCGATCCGCTCGGCCCGCGGGGCTTCCGCGAGGGTGGCGTCGTAGTAGCCGCCGCCGCGCCCCAGCCTTCCGCCCTGCTCGTCGAAGGCCTGGCCCGGGACCAAGAAGACGTCGATCTCCTGCAGCGGGACCTCGTCGCGTTCCGGCGGTTGACGTACGCCCAGCGGGCCGCGCTCCACGGGGTCGCCGGGGCGCAGCGGGAAGAAGCGCAGCACGCGGCTTCCCCGCTCCACCCGGGGGAAGACGCAACGCACGCCGCGGGCGACGAGCGCCTCCCAGATCGGCTCGGTCCGGATCTCGCCGGGAAGGGGAAGGTAGAGGGCCACGGTGGAGAGACCGGGCCTCGCGATCGGCGGCAGGGCGAGGAGCCGCTCGGCGGCGGCGCGCGATCGGGCCTCGATCTCCTCGGGGGGAATGCCGCGCAGCAGCCTGTCGATGGCCGCGCGGAGCTCGCCCTTGGGGCTCATCGGCCGCACCCGGGCACAAAAAAAGAGATCCCCCGCCTTGGCCGTGTGGGAGCATCCATCGAACCCTGCTCGAGCAGGTGGGGGCCGCTGACACCGGCGCCTGCTCCCTTCGCGCGGAAGGTCTGCTGGCGGTCGGTAGGAAGTGCCCCCTGTGATGGAGTATCGGTTCGACGCATCCGTTCCCGATCACGCACCACGCAGGGGAACTCGCCGTGGATCGTAGGGATCCGAGTCTTGCCGGTCAAGCGAGACCGCGCCGCGATTGCCAGCCCGCCGGCGCCCGGATAGGCTCTACGCCCCGAAGATGTCCGAGAGCGCGCAGGGCAAGAAGGAAGAGGGCGTTCGCTTCGGCAAATTCCTCATCCTCGAGCGGATCGGACGCGGCGGCATGGCCGAGGTCTCGCGCGCCCGGATCCTCGAGGGGCCGCGCGCCGGGCAGGAGGTGGCGCTCAAGCGCCTCCTCCCGGAACTCGCCCAAAACCCCCAGTACGTCGATCTCTTCTGCAACGAGGCGGACCTGTCCCGCATGCTCGTGCACCCGAACATCGTCCGCGTCTACGAGGTCGGGGCCTGCGAGGACACCTACTACATCGCCATGGAGCGGATCGACGGCCGCGACCTCGGTCAAATCCTGGCGAGGTGTCGGGAGCGCAAGATCCTCCTGCCGGTGGACTTCGCGCTCTTCCTCATTCACGAGCTTCTCCAGGCGCTGGCCGCCGCCCACACTGCAAAGTCGCCTAGCGGATCCTTCCTCAACGTGGTCCACTGCGACGTCTCTCCCTCCAACCTCTTCATCTCCAAGATGGGCGAGGTGAAGCTCGGCGACTTCGGCATCGCCAAGGTCTGGGCCCTCGATCCCTCGCGTCGCAAGGGGCTGTGGGGGAAGGTGCACTACGCCTCGCCGGAGCTTCTGCGCGGGGAGACGGTGCTCCCGCAGGTGGACATCTGGGCCGCCGGGGTGATGCTCTACGAGCTGCTCACGCTCTGCCGCCCCTTCACCGGGCGGAAGGTGGAGGACATCGCCCGGGAGATCGTCCGCGCCGATCCCATCCCGATCTGCGACCTGCGGCCCGAAGTGCCGGAGGCGGTGGAGCGCGTGGTCTCCATGGCGCTGCATCCGCAGCCCTCGCGCCGCTTCGCCGACGCGGCGGCCTTCGCGGGCGCGATCCGCCCCCTCTTCGACGACCAGATCGGCACGCCGCTGGCGATCGCCTCGGTGGTGCGCGGCCTCTTCGCCAACTGAAGGTCGCGCGCTCCGACCGACATTGCGGCCAGCCGGCGGGCGAGACGATCCTCTACAGGCGCGCAGCGCGAAGCGCCGGGCCGAGCGCGGAGGCGAAGTGGGCGAGCTCCTCGTCGGAGGTGGAGTCGCCCACCGAAAAGCGCACGCACGACCGCGCTTCGGCGGGATCCAGGCCCATCGCCAGGAGCACGTGCGAGGGCTCCATCGCTCCGGTGGAACAGGCGGCGCCGTGGGAGGCGGCGACCCCGGCGAGGTCGAGGGCCAGAAGCAGCGTCTCGCCGTCGACCCCGGGGAAGCGCACGTTGACGATCCCGGGGACGCGCTCGGCGGCGCCTCCGTGGACGACGGCGTCGGGAGCGGCCTCGCGCACGATGCGCTCGAGCTCCCGCGTGGCGCGCAGGATGCGCTGCCGCCTCTCGTCGAACTCGCGCTCCACCGCCTCGGCCACCGCGCCGAAGGCGGCGATGGCTACCACCGCGTAGGTCCCGCCGCGCAGGCCGCGCTCCTGGTGGCCGGGGATCAGCGGGACGGGCTCCGCGCCGCGCCGCGCGACCAGCGCGCCCGCTCCGGCGATCCCGCCCAGCTTGTGAGCGGAGAGCGAGAGGGTGTGGGCGCGCTCGGTGGCGAAGCCGAGGTCGATCTTCCCGGCGGCCTGCACCGCGTCGAGGTGCAGGCGCGCGCCGGCGCGCGCGGCGAGAGCGGCGAGCTCGCGCACGGGCTGCAGGACGCCGGTCTCGTTGTTGGCCACCTGCACCGCCAGAAGGCCCGCGCCTCCCGCGAGGAGCTCCTCGGCGCGCGCGAGGTCGATCGCGCCGTCGGACGTGCAGGGCAGGGTGAGCACCTCCGCGTCGAGGGAGCGGGCGGCGAGCAGGACCGAGGGATGCTCGATCGTCGAGACGGCCACCTTCCCGCCGACGGCGCGATGCCCGCCGATCACTGCCAGGGCGTTGGCCTCGGTCCCGCTCGCGGTGAAGACCACCTCGCGCGGCGAGCACCGGGCCAGGCGCGCCACCTGCTCGCGGGCCCGCTCCACCAGGTCGCGCGCGCGTCTTCCCTCGGCGTGGGGGGAGGAGGCATTTCCGAGGATCTCGAGCGCCTCGATGGCCGCGGCTCGCGCCGCGGGATGAACCGGGGCGGAGGCGGCCCAGTCCAGGTAGGCTCGCCTCATCGTTCGCCGGGCTCGAGCCCGTACTCGAGCATGGGCACCGGCTCGCAATTCTCCACGCCCCACTCGCGCAGGAAGCGGTGGCGGAGCTCCTCCTTGAGCCGGGCGATCTCCTCCTCGCTCATGTCCGCGATCGGGAGGCGGGCGCCGGCCATCTGCCCGTGGCCGCCGGCGCTGCCGCCGTACTCCGCCACCACGTCCCGGATCAGCCTCCCGGCGTTCATGCGGCGGTCGTGCGTGCGCAGCGAGAGGAAGAGGTAGTCGTCGTAGGTGGCGAGGGCGAGGGACCACTTGATCCCTTCGAGGAAGACGTGGCGCTCGGCGACCTCGGCCACCATGTCCGGCGAGTAGATCGTGCCCAGGTCGGCCCAGACGACGTTGCCGTGGACGACCGCCCGCTCGAGCGCGCGGTGGAAGAGGCGGAAGTACTCGGGCGGGAGGCGGGGATGCTCGATGCGGGCGAGCGCTTCCTTGTCCGTGTAGGGGAAGAGCCAGACGTAGGCGTCCACGTCCGCCGGCATCGTCTCGCGGCCGAGATCGCGGGTATCCGCCTTGATCCCGTAAAAGAGCGCGGTGGCCACCTCCCGCGTCGGCTCCACGCCGAGCACGCGCAGGTAGGTGGCGAGGATGGTGGCGGTGGCGCCGTAGACCCCACCCACCTCGGCGACCGCCGCCCGGCGGCTGGTGGGGCGCTCGGGGTGGTGGTCGATGATCACGTCGGGGAAGCGGTCGTCCGGAAGGGAATGGTTCCGAGCCTCCGGCTGCGTGTCCACCATGCAGACGAGGTCGTAGTCGGAGAGCGCGACCCGGTGCATCCCCACGAAGGGCAGCTTGAGCACCCGGATCAGGGCACGGTTTTCCGCGCGTCCGACCAAGCCGCCGTAGGCGAGGGTCGACTCCACGCCCGCCTTTTCCCGCAGGATGTGGCCGAGGGCCAGGGCGGACGAGATCGCGTCCGGATCGGGATTGTCGTGGGTGAGAACGAGGGCGCGTCTCCTCTCCCGCGCGAGCTGCACCAGGCGCCGCGCCCGCTCCTCCAGGTCCAGTCCCTTGCCGCGGCTTCGGAGCGCGCTCCGTGAAGGGGTGGTCATCCGAGGTGATCTCCAAAGCCGTTCTTCGCGGCTCATCTCCAGTCTAACGCCACCCCGTAGGGGGTGCTCGCCTGGACCGGCGCCATCAGCCGGCCCGCTTCTCTTCCAGGGAGCGCACGTACCGAAGGCAGCTGTCCAGCGACTCCTCCATGGCGCGGGCGAGCAGCTCGGCCAGGGCTTCGGGCGAGTGCCGCAAACTCTGGTAGTAGGCCTGTCGATTGGTCGCGTGCATCACCGGGGCGAGGTGACCCGCCCGGAGGAGGTAGTAGGTCTGGACGAGGCGGCCGATGCGGCCGTTGTGCTCGGCGAACGGGAAGATCTGCATGAACTCCCAGTGGGCGGTTGCCGCCTGCAGGACGGGGTGCATCTCCCGAAACTCGGAGGAGCCGAGCAGCTTCTCCCATTTCGGGAGGGCCTTCTCGATTTCCTCGGGCTCTATCAGGTCGTGCAGGTAGGTGCGGTGCAGGGGGATCTCGCGGCGCCAGATCGCCTTCTCCTTTTCCGTGGGCCGGCCTCCCTCGAGGAAGATGCGGTAGAGCGCCTCTGTCAGCTCGACCGTGACCTTGCCTCGCCTGGCTCGCGCCTCCTCCTCGATCCGGGTCAGCGCCTTCCGGTGCGCCCGGATGTGGCGGACCAGGTGCATGGTGGAGGGGTCGGCCACCACGTGCTGCTCGAGGGCCATGCGGATCTCACCCTCGGTCAGCACCAGGCCATCGAGCGCGTTCTCGTGGTAGAGCCAGGTGATCAGGTAGGTCTGCTCGAAGGTAGCGGCGGTTTCCGGGTTCGCGTCGAGGAACTGGCGGAGCTCCGCATTCTTCTCGTCCACGACCGCAAAAGCCTTCGCCTCCATCGATCCGGGCTCTCCCCTGCGGCGCACCGTCCACGATCCCGCCCGCCCGTCGCCGCCCCCGCCGCGAGCGAACGCACGACGCTAGCCGTGCGAATTCGAACCTGTCAACGCTTCACGAGGCTCCTTCTTCCGCGGGATTCTCCCGCACCCACTGCCACAGCGAGCGCTCGACCCGGGCGTTTGCCGGGCTTTCCGCTTCCCCGAGGTCGGCCAGGATCGCGGCCCCGTCCTGCTCGAAGGCGCGAACCGCGTCGAGGTCCACCGCGTCGAGCACCACCAGGTGGCGGCTCAGGTCCTCGCCGTCGTGCAGCTCGAATCGGCGCGCCCGCACGAGACCGGCGTTCGCCAGGGCCCGCGGGATGCGCTCCGCGTCGTACCAGGAGGCCCAACCGTCGGCGGAGGCGCGCGGAAGCGAGATGTCCAGCACGTAGGCCGCGCCCGCTTCCTCGCCGTGGCGCACGCCGCGCCGCATGCCCGCCAGCTCGCCGAAGCTCAGCCGCACCCGCGCCTCGGGAAAGCGCTCGGCCAGCTCGGCGGCGAGGTCCTCGCGCTCGCGCGAGGTCAGGAACGATTCGAGAGCCGGCAAGCTCGGCAATTCGAAAAACCAGAAGAATCGCGACGTTTCCCCGTCCTGGACCACCCGGGCGCGCATGCCGACCGCTCCGCGCCCCATGGCGACCAGCGTCTTGGCGACGTGCTCGGCCTGGTAGCGGGAAAACGCCTCGGCGTGCCGGGGGGGAAGGTCGATTTGAACGAGGAATAGAACCATCTCGCAGGCACCTGCGTGCATCGAGCCGCCCGTATCAAACCGCCATTCTGACGCGGGTCGATGCGACGTGAAGGAGAGGAGGGAGCGGGGAGGCAAGCTTGCGGACGAGCGGCATCTGGTGTGCGAGCTGCGACCTCCCCAGGTCGAAGGCCCGGATGAGGCCGCCGAGCGACGGCAGAATCTCGGCCGGAGAAAGCGTCCTCGAATACGTCACTACGGCGTGAGCATACCCCAGGCTGCGGCGGACGTTTTCGTGCGCGATCCGCTGCAGCGGCATCCAGAGTCCGGACGACAGTCTAGGAGAAAAGCTATCGAGGGCCAAGATCAAGGCGTTTCGGGTCCCGATGGCCCCCTCTCGAACGGCCTCCCACGCCGCCCTCGCCGGGACGTTCTCGGTCAGGCCCCCGTCCAGGAGCCAGCCGACGCCCTTCGCCTCCAGGAACCGGTCGATCGCCCGCAGCCGGCGCGGGTCGTCGGGAACGTCGTACTGGATCAGCCCGGGGAGGGCGCAGGAAAACCCCACCGCGTCGAGGGGATCCACCTCGGCGGTCCCGTCCGCGCCGCCCACCCGCAGGCCGAGCAGGCTCCGCGTCCGGACCAGCTCGGCCGCCGCCTCGGCCAGTGCCATCCAGCTCCGCGGGAGGAGCCGGGGCCGGGCGACGAGGTTCGAGGGGAGGAGGCGCCGGTAGAAGGAGAGGGGGCGCGGAAGGGCTTCCCGCCGCAGGCCGCTGACGGCGACGACCAGCGGGATGGGGAGGTCCGAGAAGCGCAGGCCCTCCTCCGCGCCGGGAAGCACGGTGGAGGGCAGGCGCAGGCGCAGTGCGCCCGGCAGCCCATACCGCACGTCGGCGCCTCCCGCGCGGAAAATCGTCGACAGCCCGAGGCTCCGCACGGCGTGGAGCACCTCGCCCTGGTCGTAGACCGCGTTGCGCGCGCGCAAGAGCCCCAGCACGGCGCCCATGCTCGCGCCTGCGATCAGCGCCGGCCGCAGCCCCTCCTCCTCCAGGCGGGAGAAGGCGCCCAGGTGGACCCAGGCCGTGCCGCCTCCGCCCCCGAGGGCGAGCACGAGCTTCTTCTGGCGGATCTCCTCCTCCAGGGCGCTGCGGTCGAGGGGGAGGGAGGAGAGGCGGTCGAGCTCGGCCGCTGCTCGCGCCGCCAGGACCGGTCCGAGCACGGCGGCGGCGTCGAGGTCCACCCGGTCGCCGGCGAAGACCGGCGCCAGGGTGCGGTCGATCTCCTCGCGGAAGCGCGCGAGCACCGGCTCGAGGTCGAGGCCGCCGAAGCGGCGGATGCGGGCGAGGCCCAGCGCCCAGCGCAGGGCGGCCTCGCGCTCCCGCGGGAGCCGCCCCGGCTCTTCGAGGGCTGCCCGCGCCAGCGCCACCTCCCACCTCTCCAGGCGGAGCTGGTGTTCGTCACCGGACACGGCCCATGACCCTAGCCCAGGGGAGAGGCGAGGTCGAGCCAGTCGAGAAGGCCGAGGGCGCCGTCGGGGCGCCCAAGTTGAATCGCGACGCGCGGGTGCATACCTAGGCGGCGTGGCGGACATCCTGAAAGGGCTCGAACGGACGGCGCGGGCGATTCTGCGCCGGATGACCCGGCTCCTCGCCGAGGGCCGGGCGCTCCGGCGCAGGATCGAGAGAGGGATCGACGCCACGCTTTCCTCGCTCGCAGCGCGCCCGGGTTCCCCGCCTCCCGAGGCCGCGCGGAGGCGATCCGCCTTGACCTCGAAAGAAACCGTGGAAACGCCCGTGAATCGCGCCACCCAGCCGACTCCGCCCGCCGAGCCGCCGAGCCAGCCCTTGCCGGAGGGGCACCTGGTCGCCCGCATCGCGGGGGAGGAGGCGGTCTTCGAGGCGCCGATCCCGGTGGCGGAGGAGCGTCTCCCGCCTCCGCCCGCGCCCGAGCCGGGGCCGCCGCCCCTTCCGGCCGCCTACCACGACGACGCCTTCGTCCTCTTCGCCCGGGACCCGTTCACGCTGTGGACGTACTGGGATTTCGCGCCCGAGACGGTGCGGCGGGCGATGGAGGGCCTGACCAACCCGCGCACCAGGCTGCGCATCTACCAGGGCGAGCACCGCGTCCGGGACCTCGACTTCGCCCTCGAGTCCGGCTCGTACTACGTGAGCGATCTCTCGCCCGGGGAACGCTACGAGGCGGAGATCGTCTTCGTCGGCGACGAGGGCGAGCGGCAGGTGGGGCGGTCCAACCCGGTCGTCCTCCCCAACTTCGGTCCTTCCCCCTGGATCGACGACCGCTTCGCCACGATCCCCTGGGGCATGCGGCTCTCGGGGCGGCCGGGCGACCTCGAGGCGGTGCCGGGGGAACATGCCGGAGAGGACCGCGGGGGCTGGGAGCGGGCGCGCCGAGGCGGCGCCTCGGAAGGCTGGGTCGGCGTCGGGCGGCGGTCCGAGGCGGGCTCCCTCGATCTCTTCCGGCGCGAACGGGCACAGCAGGAGGGCCGCTGACGTGCAAGGGATCCTCGTCCTCCACCTCCACGCGCACCTGCCCTTCGTCCACCACCCCGAGCACGAGCACTTCCTGGAGGAGGACTGGCTCTACGAGGCGATCACCGAGACGTACCTGCAGATCCTGTCGCGCCTGGAGGTGCTTGCGGACGAGGGGATCCCCTTCCGCATCTCGATGACGCTCAGCCCGCCCCTCGTCCAGATGCTGCGCAACGATCTGCTCCGCTCGCGATACGACCGGCATCTGGACGCGCTCTGCGAGCTGGCGGAGCGCGAGGTCGAGCGTACCCGCCACGAGCCCGCCTTCCACAAGACGGCGCGTTTCTACCGCGAACACTTCTTCCACACGCGGTGGCTTTGGCACGAGCGCTACCGCCGGGATCTGGTCGCGGCGATGGCGGCGCTGCAGGACCGNGGCTGCCTCGAGGTCGTCACTTGCGGGGCAACCCACGGCTTTCTGCCGCTGATGCAGACGCGGCCGGAGCTGGTGCGCGCGCAGATCGGCGTCGCCGCCGCACACTACCGCCGGCACTTCGGCCGCGACCCGGTCGGCATCTGGCTGCCCGAGTGCGGCTACTACCCGGGTCTCGATCGCGTTCTCGCCGAGAAGAACATCCGCTACTTCTTCGTCGACACCCACGGCATCACCGACGCCACGCCCCGCACCCGCCACGGCCCCTATTTGCCCATCTACACGCCCTCCGGCGTGGCCGCCTTCGGCCGGGATCCCGAGTCGAGCGAGCAGGTCTGGAGCGCCGAACTCGGATATCCGGGCGATTTCGACTACCGCGATTTCTACCGGGACATCGGCTACGACCTCGACTGGGAGTACGTGCGGCCCTACATCCAGCCGGACGGGCAGCGGAAGAGCACGGGTTTCAAGTACCACCGGATCACCGGCAAGACGGACCAGAAGGAGCCCTGGGACTGGGAGGTCGCCTTCCGACGCGCCGCCGAGCACGCCGCCAACTTCGTCTTCAACCGGGAGCGCCAGTTCGAGCACCTCTACTCGGTGCTCGGGGGCCGGACGCCGGTGGTGGTGGCGCCCTACGACGCGGAGCTCTTCGGTCACTGGTGGTTCGAGGGGCCGGTCTTCCTCGAGCACGTGATCCGGCGGGCCGTGCAGCAGCCGCATTTCCGCCTGGGCACGTGCTCGGACTACCTCCAGGAAAATCCGACCAACCAGGTGGCGACGCCGCCCATGTGCTCCTGGGGCGCAGGAGGCTACGCCGGCGTCTGGCTCGACGGCGCCAACGACTGGATCTACCGGCACCTGCTCCATGCCGGAAGGCGCATGATCGACCTGGCCCGGCGGGAGCCGGCCTCGCCGCTGGAAAGGCGCGCCCTCGACCAGGCGGCGCGCGAGCTCCTGCTCGCGCAGAGCTCCGACTGGGCCTTCATCATGAAGACGGGCACGATGGTCGACTACGCCATCCGGCGCACGAACGAGCATGTTTCGAATTTTCTCCGGCTCGACGAGGAAATCCGAAACAACCGCATCGACGAGAACTGGCTCGGGTGGCTGGAATTCCGCAACGCGATCTTTCCCGAGATCGACTACCGCATCTATCGGCCCGCCCACCCCGAGTGAATCGGGCCCGCCCGGGGGGAGGCCACGGGGTCGACCGCCCCCTCTGACGCCTATCTTCGGCTCGTGAACGCTTGGCGGTGGGCGGCGGTGCTCGGGGCGTGGGCGGTCCTGGCCTCGTGCGAGAAGATCGAGGGCCTCGATCCCGTCACCAGCGCCCGCACGGAGGCCGTCGCGTACGGCGCCGCCTGCCGGTTCGCCACCGAATGCCCGGGCGGAAAATGCGTCCGCCTCCGGCCCAACGCGCAGCGATTGCCGGGGCTCTGCGCGCGGACCTGCATCTCGGACGCCGACTGTGGCGAGGACGGCATCTGTTTCCTCCTGGGGCGGGCGGGGCCGACCTGCCTTGCAAAATGCGAACGTTCTGTTACAGGCACGGATGGCCCCGAGGCGAGGGCTTGCCCGCCCAGCCTCGCCTGCGTCCCGGTCGGCGCGCGGGGGGAGACGGCCTGCTTCGTCGAGCCGTCCATCCGGGCCAGCGCCAGACGCGGTGCCGGCTAGGGGCGATTGGTGCTTTTGGCCCACATCACGGACATCCACGTCGGCCGCGAGGAGGACTACCGATCGCCCGACGAGGCCGCCTGGGTCGCGCGGATTCGCAAGCACTCAGTCGAGATTCTGCGGCGGCTCCTCGAGGACCTGGCCGCGCACGATCCGGACCACGTCGTGATCACCGGCGATCTCACCCAGAGCTCGCTCCGGGAGGAGTTTCGCGAGAGCGCGAGGCTGCTCGGGGATTGCCTCGGCGACCGCACGATGACGGTGCTGCCAGGCAATCACGATCGCTGGAGGGCCGCGGCGGTCGAGGAAGGCTGGTTCGAGGAGAGCTACGGCCGCTGGCTGAGGTCCGATCTCCCCGCCGACGGCTTTCCGGTCTGCCACCTCGTCGGCGAGGTGGCCATCGTCGCGCTGGACTCCTCGCCCTTCGTCCCGGACCTCCCCCCGGCCGAGGTCTGCGGCGAGGTCTCCGAGGCCCAGCTCGCGCGGCTGCGCGAATGGGCTCGCTTGCCGGAACTCTCGGAGCGCTTCCTCGTGGTCGCGCTGCACCACCATCTCCGCCTCTCCGAGGCGGATTCGCGCGCCGCCGATCCGAAGGATCCCACGCCGCTCCTCAACGCGGCGCGCGTGGAGGAGGTGCTCGGCCTGGTCCCCGTGGACCTCGTCCTCCACGGCCACCGCCACCGGCAGATGCGGCTCGACCTGCCCCTGGGCGGGCGCACGGTCCCCGTGCTCTGCCCGGGCAGCGGCAGCCGCGCCGATCCCCGCAGCGAGCGCGCGGCGAAGTACGGCCTGTACCGCATCGAGGGCGGCCGCCTCGCCGAGGTGCGTTTCCGCGTCTGGAATCCCTTCTCCGAGGCGGTGGAGGACTACCAGCCGGAGGCCGCCCTCGTTTGACGGGGAAAGGGGGGTCCGCTACAAGCCTGCCATGGCCTTCGAGAGCATCGCCGACGCGGCCCGCCGCCTCTCCGAGGCGGGCTACTTCGCTTCGCCCTCCGTCGTCACCTCCGTCTTCCTGGCG